>Ga0209309_10000017_pt1 | contig 307132 bp, 291 predicted proteins | sample COGITO_mtgs_1204_2_FD_184807 | JGI IMG/M metagenome (GOLD analysis project Ga0209309, IMG submission 184807) | Pelagic marine microbial communities from North Sea - COGITO_mtgs_120412 (SPAdes) (version 2) | ecosystem: Environmental > Aquatic > Marine > Epipelagic ...
CATGAAGTTTAAGTAGGAAACCCATAAAAACATTCTTTATTAATTTAATCTTATACATTATATAAAAATAAAACCATAATTAACATTGTTCGTCAATTATTGGCATTATCTTTGTAATATAATAAATGTTGTTAGGACTTAATTTAACAACACAATAATTTTTTTATAATGAATAAAGGTACCGTAAAATTTTTCAATGAATCTAAAGGATTTGGATTTATCACTGAAGAAGGATCAAACAAAGAACATTTTGTACATGTGTCAGGATTAATCGATGAAATTCGTGAAAACGATGAAGTTGAATTTGACTTACAAGATGGTAAAAAAGGATTAAACGCAGTAAACGTAAGAGTATTATAATATATATTATTACACTAGTTAATTTTTTATCTAAAAGCCTCGCAATTTGCGAGGCTTTTTTTATTTTTATAAAAAATTTAAGTTATGATTATTGATGGAAGAAAAAGACAAAACATTAAAATTGGTTTGTTTGTAGAAATTATTCAAAAGCCACACCAAAGAAGTGGCGAATTAACAGAAGGTGTTGTTGCTAAAATATTAACAAAATCAATACAACACCCATATGGAATAAAAGTGCAATTAGAATCTGGTTTAGTTGGCAGAGTTCAAAATGTTATTGAATAAAAAACCTATTTTACAGGAATTTTAATTTCGTACACTTTTCTGCTTTTGTTATTTAAATGATCTTCTCTTAACCAAGGATTATGAATTTTAAACTCCTTATAATTCATACCATATCTTTTGGCAAAAGCAGTAATGTTTGTTATGGCAGTATCAACTTTTATGGTTGTTGTTTTATGAGAAGTATATAAATCTTCCTGATTAAAAACAAAACCATATTTTTCTGGGTTGTTGATAATTTCTTTTAAAGCTAAAATTCTAAAAACATAACGTTCAGTTTCATCTGGTAATTTAGCATCGTAATAAGTGGTAACTTCTTGTGCTTCTATCCTTCTAGAAACTCCATAATTACCAGCATTATAAGCAGCAGCAGCCAAGGTCCAAGAATTAAAACGATCAAAAGAGCTTTTTAAATATTCAGCAGCTACTTTTGTAGACTTCTCAATATCATATCTCTCATCAACATTATCATTAATTTCTAAGCCATATTCTTTACCTGTTCCTTTCATAAAATGCCACATTCCAGCTGCACCAACATTAGAGGTTTCATCAGTAAAACCACTTTCTGCCAAAGCTAAAAACTTAAAATCGTCTGGCAAACCATACTTTTTTAATAAAGGTTCTAAAATAGGGAAATATCTATTTGCTCTTTTTAAAAGTAATAAACCATTTGATTGCCAATAAGTATTTACCAACAATTCTCTTTCCATTCTTTCTTTAACATCAGGTATTTCTACAGGAACTCTTTCACCAGCCAAATTTAAATTTGCAGGCAATGTCAAAGATTTTATTTTATAGCTTTTGTGTGTATTAGAAGTAGGCTCAACTTTTACTTCATCTTTATTGATAGCATTTATAAATAAAATGGTAACTGAAACAACACTTAATAGCGATATAATTCGAAATGATTTATTCATGATAGTTTATTTTAGCAATAATAAAAGTAAGAATAAGAAGTAGCTTTAGCAAGTTAAATTTTCGTGAATTATTTTTGATATTTCTTTAGCTTTCAGAATAATCATAGAATGATTTCCATCTTCAATTCTAATGCAATTTTTAATACTTTTAATAGGGAAAATTTCATCATTTACACCATGAATATGTACAATACCTTCCATTGGTTTTTCTTGTCTCCAATTGATTGCATTATGAATAGACCATTTTATGTAGGTTTTACCTCTCACAGAAAGATATTTCTTATAAATTTTAGCTTTCTTTTCTAATGATTTTCCAACAAAATATTTTGCATAACTTTCAAAATTCGTCACAATTTGCGTCGGAAATAATTTATAGATTTTACTTTTACTGGCTATTTTAAATCTTTTTGGAAGTTCTTCAGTAGATTTTACACTAGAAATGATGATGATTTTTTTAACATCGATAAACTTACTCATCTCTTGCACAATAATTCCACCAAAAGAAACGCCAATCAAAATAGGGTTTTCATGATGAACTTCTTCTGTCATTCTCATGGCATAATTAGCAATAGTTTCCTCTAAAGCCAAAGGTTTTTTCCAAGTTAAATAATGAAATTCGTAAATTTCGGGATCTAAAGTTAAATTGTGAAAAATTTCTGGGCCAGCAGCTAATCCTGGCATAAAATATATAGGTGTTTTCGGCATGTAATCAATGTAGTTTTTTGCAATAATTTAAAGATAAATTATTGCTTAATTTTAATGCAAAATTGATGCCAAATTATATGGCGATTGCGTCTTTTATAAAATCAAATCTTACCAAACCATCTTCATCAATCTCTGTTAACGAAATTTTGTGTAAAGTATTTACCAATTCAGGATTCCAAGGAGTTTTTACTTTTACGTAATTTTCTGTAAACCCATTTATATACCCTTCTTTATTCTCATTTTCGAACAGAACTGTTAATGTATTGCCTAACTGACTTTCATAAAAAGAGCGTCTTTTCTTTGCTGATAAACCACGCAACATTTTACTACGTTTTGCACGAGTTTTTTTAGGAATCACGCCTCCTAAATTTACGGCTTCTGTGTTTGGTCTTTCAGAATAGGTAAAAACGTGTAAATAAGAAATATCTAATTCGTTTAAATAATTATAGGTTTCTAAAAATAACTCATCTGTTTCACCAGGAAAACCAACAATAATATCGACACCAATGCAAGCATTTGGCATCACTTCTTTAATTCTAGAAACTCTGTTTGTGTAGGTTTTACGTAAATATCTGCGTTTCATTTTCTTTAGCAACTCATCACTTCCAGATTGCAAGGGAATATGAAAATGAGGAACAAATGTTTCAGACTCAGAAACAAACTGAATTGTTTCATCCTTTAGTAAATTTGGTTCTATAGATGAAATTCGCAAACGATGAATATCATTTACAGTGTCTAGTTTTTTTACTAAATCTAAAAAAGTATGTTCGTGTTTTTTGTTGCCAAATTCACCTTTTCCATAATCGCCAATATTTACACCTGTTAAAACAATTTCTTTAATCCCTTTTGATGCTATTTCTTTTGCGTTTTCAATCACGTTTTCTAAAGTATCACTTCTAGAAATTCCACGAGCTAAAGGAATTGTACAATAGGTACATTTATAATCACAGCCATCTTGTACTTTCAAAAAAGCACGAGTCCTATCGCCAATTGAATAGGAACCAACATAAAAATCGGCATCACTAATTTCACAAGAATGTACTTCACCAACGTTATTTTTAGTTAAATCGTTAATATAAGAAGTAACATTAAATTTTTCAGTAGCTCCTAAAACCAAATCAACACCATCAACAGCCGCTAATTCTTCTGGTTTTAATTGTGCGTAACAACCTACAGCTATTAAAAAAGCTTCGTCGTTTTTCTTCAATGCATTTTTTACAATAGCTTTAAAACGTTTATCAGCATTATCTGTAACAGAACAGGTATTTATCACGTAAATATCTGCTTCTTCAGTAAAATCAACACGTTCAAAACCTTCGTTTACAAAATTACGAGCTATTGTAGAGGTTTCAGAAAAGTTTAATTTGCAACCTAATGTATAAAAAGCTACTTTTTTATCTGCAATCATTCTTGTACTTTTACTCGATAATCGAGGTTTTATAATTCTATTAGTAAGTTGTAGTTTTTTAATTTTTAATAAAAACTTTAGTCTTACTGAAATAATATTTTGCTTCTGCAAATTTACAACATTATTCATGATTTTTGAGACGCAAAGACTACTTATTAGAAAACTGACTTTAGAAGATTTAGAACCTTTTCATCAACTAGAAAGTAATTCGAATGTTTTGAAATACGCAACTGGAGAGGTTAAAAATTTTGAAGAAAATAGAACAGAATTGTTAGATTTAATGAGTCGATATCAATTACATTACAACGATTTTTGGATTTATGCCATTGAAAGAAAATCTGATAAACAATTTGTTGGCACTTTAGCCTTGGTAAAAGATGGAATTGATGATGAAATAGGATATCGTTTTTTAGAAAAATGTTGGGGAAATGGATATGGTTTTGAGGTTTGTGAAGGAACTATAACCTATTGCCAAAAATTAAAATTTAAAAAATTAGTTGGTTATGTTGTTGATGAAAATAAAGCCTCAGCAAAGATTTTAGAAAAATTAAATTTTAAAATTGTCAAGAAATTTATAAGTGAAGATTTAAAATTACCAGAAACAAAATACGATTTAAAACTATGATTGTAGATCATTTAAAAACACCATATTATGCTGTTATTTTCACATCGATAATGACTGATAATTTAGAAAATTATTCAGAAACTGCTCAGAAAATGGAAGTTTTAGCAAAACTTCAGAAAGGATTTTTAGGAATAGAATCGGCAAGAAGTGAGCTAGGAATTACAGTTTCTTATTGGAAAACTTTAGACGATATTTCTCGTTGGAAAAATAATATTGAACATACAGAAGTTAGAAATTTAGGCAGAGAAAAATGGTATCAACAATATCAATTAAGAATTTGTAAAGTAGAACGTGAATATGGATTTAAAAAATAATTAATGTACGCAACACTTTCAAGATTTTTAGAAAAATTTATGAGTAAAGCTACTATTTATAAGTGTGGTTTTAATTTATCTCCAATGTATAAAAGATCTACAGGGAAAATCTATGAGGTTTCAGATGATTTGTTAGACGTTAAAGTAAAAATTAAATTATCTTATAAGAATAGTAATTATGTAGGGTCAATTTTTGGAGGAAGCTTATTCTCTGCAACAGATCCAATTTTTATGATTCAATTGATGAATATTTTAGGGAATAACTATGTAGTTTGGGATAAAGCAGCAACCATCAAATTTAAAAAACCTGCTAAAGAAACTTGTTATGTAGATTTTATTTTTACTCCAGATGAAATAGCACAAATCATAAAAGATGTTGCTTTTAAAAATGAAATTGATCTAACAAAAAAGATACAATTAACAAATAAAGATAAGAATGTTGTTTTTGCGGAAGTTTCAAAAACAGTTTATATAGCAGATAAGCAATATTATAAAGAGAAAAAAAAGCTTAAAAAGCGAGATTAAAACGCAATTAAAAAATTTTCTCTTTAATTTTATTTTTTAATTTTTCTGAAACATTTGTTGGGAAAGGTCTGTCTCCATGTAAAATATCAACCATAATATTATTAAAATATTGTCCATATTTATTTAAAAGATAGTTTCTTACAGGGTTTTTATTGTACAAAAATTTTGATAAAAGAACACCCGATTTTAACTCTGGTAACAACTTAATATTTAGTTTTTCTAAATAGATTTTCTCTGCTAAACCTTTGTTTAAATTGCTTTCAATAAAAGCTTCAGCAACATGTTTTCCGCTTAAAATGGCGTTGGAAATTCCTTCTGAAGTAATAGGTTCTGCAAAACCAGCAGCATCACCAATTAAAAACACATTGTTTTTAACAAAACCATCTGTTCTTGGTGCAATTGGTATTTGAAAACCATGTGCATCTTCTTTTATAATTTCATTAATTTCTAAAGTTGCAAGGTATTTTTTATAATATTCTTTTAGGTTGATTTTTCCTTTTTTAGTGGTTAAAACACCTAATGATAAATGATTTTTCTTCGGAAAACACCAAGCATATCCATAAGGAACAGCATCAATATCAAAACGAACAGATTTAGAAAGTCGCTCAAAATCTTTTTCAGATACTTCTACTTCGTATTCTAAAGCTGGGATTAATTTTCGAGTATCTTCTTTCCAACCCGCCATTTTTGCAGTCGGACTTAAAACACCATCTGCAGCGATTACAAAATCCGCAGAAATTTCTCCTTGAGATGTTTTTAAGATTGATTTTTCATCAACATATTGAATACTTAATAATTTATGATTTTCTAATAAAGTGACTCCAAACTCTTTTGCTTTTTCAACAATTAAATTATCAAAAGCATCTCTCATAATCATGGTAATGATCGGCTCTTTTTTGTTGGAATGATAACACGTATCGTGATTATTAAAATACGTATCTACTTTATAAAATTCACGTTCAACTACTTCAGAAATATCAAAAGGCATGTCTTTTTTGCCTCTATTTACAAAGCCTCCTCCACAAGTTTTATATCTTGGTAACGTTTCTTTTTCTATGATAACAGTAGAAATTCCTTGTTTCCCTAGGTAAAATGCAGTAGATGCTCCTGAAGGACCACTACCAATAATTGCAACAGAAAAATGTTTCATAAATAGTTTAGAAGAATTTATGCGAATATAAAGAAACTTACCAATTTATTTTCGCTAGAATAGGAAAGTGGTCAGAATTTTCTTCTGAAAAAGAATTAAATCTGTTAATGATTGCATTTTCATCCGTTAAAATAAAATCGATCCTCATAGGAAACCAATAATTAAAAGTTTTTCCAAATCCTTTACCAGCTTCAATAAAAGCATCTTTTTTGTCTTTTGAAATTTGATTATATACCCAAGAATAAGAAGTATTATTAAAATCTCCAGCAATTATTTTTTTACCTTTCCAACCTTTTTCATGCGCTAAAAAAACTTCAGTTTGCAAAGCTTGCTTTTTAAAACCATCCTTTAACCTCGCAATTAATCGTTCAGAATCTGCTTCTCCAAAATTTTCTTGATCTGGTCTTAATTGTAAAGATTGTAAATGCAAATTATAAATTCTGATGGTATCTTTTTTCTTAACAATATCAGCAAAAATAATATTGTTAGAGGTGTTTTCTAACTGCAAAGAACCTTTATTGATGATTGGAAATTTAGAATATATTGCCAAACCAATTTTTGCATTTTCGTTTTTGGTTTTTATATATTTATAGGGATATGAAAATTGCTGTTTTTCTAAACTATAATATTCTTGAAACAATAAAATATCGGGTGTTTTTTCTTCAACAAAAGCATTAATTTTTTTAGGAATGGTTTCATCATCAATCCATTTCCAGTGATTGAACATTCTAACATTATAAGTCATCACTTTTAAATCATCATTTAAAGAAGATGTGTTTTCTGTAAGCTTATAGAAAGGAGGCGTAAAAAACCAACCAATTACTAAAATTATAGTTGATAAAAGCAATTGTTTTTTTAGGTTGATGAGCCAATACAACACAAAAATAATATTGATGCTAATTAAAATTGGCACTAATAAACTTAGAATTGCAAAAGCACTCATTTCTTTTGGTGAAACAAAAGGCAACAGATAAGACAGCAATAAAAATGTTGCGAACAACGAATTAAGAATATAAATAATTTTATTGATAAATGATAGCTTTTTCACAGTTAGGGAAATTGGTTTGAACTATTTTTTTCCTTGTTTAAATAAAAATTCTTTTTCTGAGGGTGTTAATGTATCATAACCAGATTTACTAATCTTATCTAAAATCGTATCAATTTGTTGCTGATTTAAATTTGTATTTGTGGTTTTTTGCTGTTTTTCTTTCGATTTATAAACCGTTTTTAATGGTTTTTCTTTCTTTTTAAAGAAATTACTAATTCCGTCAAATAGTTTAATGTCTTTATTGCTGGCTTTGCGTAAATATAAAAAACCAAATAATGCGCCTCCTAAATGTGCAAAACTTCCACCTGCATTTGCTCCAATTAAACCAACAACATCTAAAGCAATCCAAACTGCAGCCAAATGCCACAATTTTACAAAACCTATAAAACGTATTTTTAATTGATAGTTAGGAATGTAGGTTGCAATCCCAATAAATATGGCAGAAACTCCTGCAGAAGCTCCAACTAAATAAGAATTTCGCCCTTCAAAAAGTGGAAAATAATTTTGACTTAATACATATAAAACACCGCCAAAAAAAGTACCTATTAAGTAAAAACTTAATAATTGTTTCTGTGTAAAATATTCTAAAAACAGATTCCCAATAAAATATAAAGCAATTAAATTGAATAAAATATGAATAAAACCTGCATGCAGAAATCCGTAAGAAATTATAGACCAGGGTTTTGTGAAAAGAGCGTTGTAATCGTCATCTAAAGAAAACCATGTTGTAATAAAACTACCTTCGTTGTTATACAAGCCCGAAAACACACTCATTAACAATGCTAAAATAAAAACAGCAATATTTATAAAGATTAGTTTTTCAACTATGTTTCCAGAAATATATCTTCTTTTTATGTCGTCTACAAAACTCATTTATATCGATTTAAAATGATTTCTTTTCCAATAATAAGCAATTATAAAACCAATAAGTGCGCCTCCAATATGTGCAAAATGTGCAATATTACCCACAGAATATTTTGTCATTCCAAAGAATAAATCTCCTAAAATCATTACTGGAATAAAGTATTTTGCTGCAATTGGCACTGGGAAAAATATCAACGCTAATTTTGCATCTTTAAAATACAAACCAAAAGCGACTAAAACTCCATACACTGCTCCTGAAGCTCCAACTGCTGGAGAATGATAAAGACTATAGAATTTTCTCATTGTTTCTGTTGGCAAGGTAATTACAGCTTCATTGTAACCTCCAGTATTTAAAATATTCTGAATATCACCAGAAGAAAGACCAAAACCCATTAATTGATCATAAATACCATTAAATTGATAATAGTTAACCAAGGTATAAATAAGTCCAGCTCCAATTCCTGCAGAAAAGTAGAAAAAGATAAACTTATTTCTTCCCCATAATTGTTCTAAAGGGGTTCCAAAAGCCCATAAACCATACATGTTAAATAAAATATGTGGGAAACTTCCATGCATAAACATGTGCGTTACATATTGCCAAAAACCAAAGTTTTCGTTTTCTGGAAAATACAAAGCCAGCATTCTTGTTAAATCTAATTGTTGTAATAATTGTGGAACAAGAAATACAATTACGTTGATTATAATTAGGTGTTTTATAGCACCTGAAAATTTATTATTCATATTTTTAACGATTAAAAATAGTGTCTATTTCATTTAGCGTCAACGTTTTAAATGTTGATTTTCCAAAAGGAGAAATAGTAGGTTCTTTACAAGAAAACAAATTGTTTACCAAGCTTTCTTGCTCTTTTTCAGAAAGTTGCGTTCCTGTTTTTATGGATAATGTTTTTGCGAAAGATTTAGCCATTACATCAAAATGACTAAAACTGCTGTCTGGAACTTCTAAATTCATATCATTTAAAAGTTCTTCTAAAATAATAGTGATTTTACTTTCTGTTACAGAAACAGGAATTCCTTTTATAGTTACACTGTCTTTTGTAAATTCATCAAAAGAAAAACCAGCATTTTCTAATTCAGTTTTCATGGTGTAAATCATTTCTATTTCTTGTGATGAAAAAGAGATTTTTACAGGAAATAATAATTGCTGACTATTGGCTTCTTTTACAGTTATACTTTCTAAAAATTCTTCATATAAAACGCGCTGATGAGCCAAGGATTGACTGATTAAAACCACACCAGATTTTATTAAACTTAACACATATTTACGTTGAATTTGAAACGTTTTTTGTGTTTTTACTTCTTGTTGATGACTAAATAATTCCTCTTGTTTTTCTTCATCTGTAACAGCAACAGAAGTATATAAAGATTCCCAACTTTGCGTAGTCTGTTCTCTTTTATATGGAAATGTTACTTCTTTTTGTTTTGCTTCCTTAAAAGGATTAAAATCAGGATCAACCGTAATTTTTGGAGTTGAACCTTTTGCTATATTTTTAGTTTGATGATAAGAAGTGTCTAAATTAGAATCTCTATTAAAATCTAACACTGGAGCTACATTATATTGTCCTAAACTGTGTTTTACAGTCGCTCTTAACATGGCATATAATGCCTTTTCGTTATCAAACTTAATTTCCGTTTTTGTAGGATGAATGTTGATATCAATAGAGCTTGCAGGCACTTCTAAATACAAAAAGTAGGAGGGATGTGAACCATGCTCCAGCAAACCATCAAAAGCATTTGCAACTGCATGATTTAAATAAGAACTTTTTATAAATCGATCATTTACAAAAAAGAATTGTTCGCCTCTTTTTCTCTTTGAAAACTCTGGTTTTGCCACAAAACCTTGAATGGTTAAAATATCTGTCTGTTCGTTTATCGGAACAAGTTTTTCATTCATTTTAGTACCAAAAACAGCTACAATTCGCTGTCTTAAATTACCTCCTTTTAAATGATAAACTTCGTTATTATTGTGATGCATTAAAAACGAAATTGCAGGATGTGCCAAAGCAACTCTTTGAAATTCGTCTATAATATGTCTGGTTTCTACAGTATCTGATTTTAAGAAATTTCTACGAGCAGGAATGTTGTAAAATAAATTTTTTACAGCAATACTTGCACCTTGAGAAGTAGAAATAAAATCTTGAGATATTACTTTGCTACCTTCAATTTTTAGGCAAGTTCCTAATTCTTCGTTTTCTTGTTTGGTTTTTAATTCTACATGCGCAATTGCAGCAATCGATGCTAAAGCTTCGCCTCTAAAACCTTTGGTGCATAAATTAAATAAATCTTCTGCTTTTTTAATTTTTGAAGTGGCATGTCTTTCAAAACACATTCTAGCATCTGTGGCACTCATTCCTTTGCCATCATCAATTACTTGAATTAGTGTTTTACCTGCATCTTTTAAGAGCAGTTTTATACTTGTAGCACCAGCATCAATAGCGTTTTCTAACAACTCTTTAACCACAGAAGCTGGTCTTTGCACTACTTCTCCTGCAGCAATTTGGTTGGCTACATGATCTGGTAAAAGTTGAATAATATCTGACATTAAAATAAACTATGGAAATCTAAAATATAAGCAGCAATTCCTACTAAAATAGCTATAATAGCTGCTAATCTTAAAGATGATTTACGATTTGAAATTGGAGATTTACTTCTTTTCCAAGCTTTCCTTAAATTGTTTGGAGAAAAATCTGAACGTGTAAGAGTTTCATCTTTTCCTAAAGCTCTGTTTTTAGCATAACTTTCTTCAAGCTTTTGAATTCTTTCTTTTCTCTCATTATAATACCTAGGTTTATAATCGAAAACATTGTATGATCTTGTTTTAAAAGCATTTCCAAACATAATAATAATTTTAAATTAGAATAGGTATCAATCAAAATTCAGACCAAAATTTCTGAACTCAAAATTAAAGAAATAAAAGGAATACATCAAGAAATGATGTTAAAAGTATTCTTAAAAAATACAATGATGCTTAATCTATTTCACTTTCAGTTTTGTCTTTTCGACGAAGGAGAAATCACATAAAATAGCTAACACAAAATTGAGAGAATTATGAGATTTCTCCTAAAGGCGAAATGACAAATTAACTCAATATTAATTTTCTTTGCGTTTTTTTGGTTTACTTTTCCCTAAAACCCAACACTTCCAGAAGACCTGTCTAAGTTTTTCATAGCAGCCATTTTAACTGCTGCAACAGCACATTCAATGCCTTTATTTCCTAAGCTTCCTCCAGATCTGTCTAAAGATTGTTGTTTTGTGTTATCTGTTAAAACACAGAATATTACAGGAACATCAAACTTTACATTTAAGTCGATGATACCTTGTGTAACACCTTCGCAAACAAAATCGAAATGTTTAGTTTCACCTTGAATTACATTTCCAATCGCAATAATTGCATCTAAGTTTTGAGATTGAATCATTTTTTTACAACCGTAAACGAGTTCAAAACTTCCAGGAACATCCCAAGAAATAATATTTTCTTTGGTTGCTCCACAATCTAACAACGTTTCAATTGCCCCTTTTTTTAGGTTTTGTGTAATTTCAGGATTCCATTCTGAAACAACAATCCCAAATCGAAAAGAATTCGCATTTGGGATTGTTGCTTTATCGTAATAAGATAAATCTGTTGTTGCCATGAATTAGTTTTTAGTAGTTAGTTTATAGTAGTTAGGTTTTACTAATTACTAAAACCTAGACACTAATTACTGTTTTGCGTATTTTGCTGCGTTGATAAATTTCTCCACATCTTTACCTTGGTCAGATGTTGGATAGTTTTCTTTTATCTTCGAGAATAATTCTTCTGCTTTACCATATTTTTCTAAAGACATTGCAGTTTGTCCTGCTTTGTATAAAAATAAAGGCGTTGTAAATTCGTTTGTTTTTTTATTTGCTGCTTTTTCATAATAATCTAAAGCATCTTCTTGTTGATCGATGTCAGAAAAAGCATCACCAATTGCACCTAAAGAAACTGGGCCTAACATTTCATCGTCAGAATTAAATTTCTCTAAATATTCAATTGCTTTTTTATAATTTTTCATCTGTAAGTAAGAAACACCAGCATAATAATTTGCTAAATTTCCTGCATCAGTTCCACTATAAGATTCTGCAATGTCTAAAAAACCATATCTACCTTCTGCACCTTCTAAACCTAAAGTTAATAAAGAGTCGATACCAGAGCCAGCAATTGCAGCTTCATCAAAATATTTTCTTGGAAACGCTAATTCGTTAGAAGCTTCTAATTCATTTGGTTCAACAACAAAATTGTTATATGCTAAATATCCTATAAAAACAACAACAATTGCAACTAAACTTCCAAATAAAACTTTGCTATTTTTCTCAATCCATTTTTCAGATTTAGAAGCAGTTTCATCTAAAGTATTAAAAACTTCAGCTGTTGTGCTTTCCATTTCTTGTACAGTTTGTTCTTCTTTTTTACCTTCTGGTTTATATTTTTTCTTGTATGTTGCCATTATTTCCTTAAAAATTAGTGGCGACAAAAATAGTTTTTTTAATTGGATTTTAAAAGCCTATAATTCGCTAAATTTTCAATAATTTGCAATTCATTTTCAATCTTGTTTTAAATCCATGTATTTACAGAAAATTTCAGTAGTTAATTTTAAAAATATAGACTCACAATCCTTTGATTTTCAAGAGAAAATAAATTGTTTTGTGGGTAATAATGGTGTTGGCAAAACCAATGTTTTGGATGCCATTTATTACTTGTCTTTTACAAAAAGTTACTTCAATGCTGTCGCAATTCAGAATATAAAGCATGGAGAAGGTTTTTTTATGATTGAAGGAGACTATCTTTTAAATGATAGAAATGAGAAAATTGTTTGCAGTTTAAAAAAAGGTCAGAAGAAAGTTTTAAAGAGAAATGATAAGGCTTATAGCAAATTCTCAGAACATATTGGCCAGTTTCCATTGGTGATAATTTCTCCTGCAGATAGAGATTTGGTTACAGAAGGTAGTGAAACCAGAAGAAAATTTATTGATGGCGTAATTTCTCAACAGAACAAAACGTATTTGCAAGATTTAATTTCTTACAGTAAAGTACTTTCTCAAAGAAATGCGTTATTAAAATACTTTGCTGCGAATAGAACTTTTGATGCTTTAAACTTAAGTGTATATAATGAGCAACTTTCTGAATATGGAACTCGAATTTATAATGTTAGAAAAGCTTTTTTAGAGCAATTTATTCCAATTTTTAATGAAAAGTATCAAATAATTTCTGGGGATAAAGAACAGGTGAATCTGAATTATAAAAGTCAATTACACGATTTTTTAATGACGGATTTATTAAAAAAATCATTAGAAAAAGATAAAATTCTACAGTACACAACTTCAGGAATTCATAAAGACGATTTAAGTTTCGAAATTGGCGAATATCCTATTAAAAAATTCGGTTCTCAAGGACAGCAGAAATCGTATTTAATTGCATTAAAATTGGCGCAGTTTGAGTTTATCAAACAACAATCAAATGTTTTACCAATATTATTGTTAGATGATATTTTTGATAAGTTAGATGAGAATAGAGTTTCACAAATTATCGATTTGGTTAATAATGACGAATTTGGACAAATTTTTATCACAGACACACATGCAGATAGAACTGAGAATATTTTAAAGCAGGGAAGTAAAGCGTATCAAATTTTTCAATTATAGTTGAGAGTAGGGAGTTTGAAGTTTGAAGAGTGAAGTTTGAAGTTGGAAGTAAATAAAAGTAAATACTAATTAGCGAAAGGCAAAAAGCCAAAAGCGAATAGCTAAAAATAATGGCAAAAAGAGAAAACAATGCTTTTTCGATAGAAGATTTAATGAAAAGCTTTATCAAGGAAAATAACTTGAGTAAAGGAATGCAGAAAATTAAAGTTGAAGAAACTTGGTTTAAAATGATGGGACCAGGAGTTGCAACACATACAACCTCTGTGAAGTTGAGTAATAAAACCTTAATCATTCAATTAAAATCTTCTGTTTTGAGAGAAGAATTAAGTTATGGAAAAGAGAAAATTATAAAAATGATGAACGAAGAACTGGGAGAAGAAGTTATTAGTAAATTGATGTTGGTTTAAAATTATAGAATTCTATTTGTTATATACGGATGGTATTTACAGTGTTTCTTTATTATTCATTTCCAAGATACTTATTCTTTCATCCGTGTTTTTAAATTCGAACATTTTAGAATGATAAGATTTTCTTGGTGCTTTTTCACTAAATAATTTTCTTATCATTTCTGATGTGTCAAGTTCAATGCTTAATGCCCTTATGTCAAGGTTATAACATTCAGAATATGATTTATGCTTTTCACTCGGAAAACTGTTTTTTAATTCAATATTATATTTAGGTTCAAAATATTTTATTAATGCTCCTTCAGTAAAATTTATTTTTTGTTTTTCTGTGAATTTCAATCCATTATTTTCAAAGAAATTTTCAATTAACTTTTGTTCGTGATTTTTATTTTCAGGACTTTTTTTGTACAAATCCTGACTTAAAGACATCAGCATACTTACTTGTGTAAATTCAGCAAATAGTATCCAAATGTCACAATCTGGGTTTTGAGTTAAAGAATGAGTATATATTTTTTGTAAAGTTTGATGTGATGAAAGTCTTTCAGTAGCTTCTCTACTTCCCTTTTTTCCATAAGCTTGTCCTACATATAAAACTTCATAATCAAGAATATCAGTATTTATATTATTTAAAACTAACTCGCTATCAATTAAGGAGCCAGGTCTTGCGAAAATAAGAGGTTTTGTTTGATCAGCTATTCCAAACATATCATAAGGATATTCTGTAATAAAGTCAAGCTCAGATTTTGCTTCTTTTAATTCTATTCCAAGTTGAATTTCAGAAAAACCATCTTGTTGATGAATTTTGAAACTAAAATTAGCTTTATTTCCTTTACTTACAAATGATTCAGGGTCTACAGAAACTTTCGGTCTTTTAAGTATAAAATATAAGTTATAGTCAGTTTTTCTGTCTTTTGAAAATTGTTCTAAATCAGCCCCTAAAATGAATTGATATGAACTCATATACATTGAAAGAAAACCTTCCGAACCAAATTTATAGTTTCTATTTTCGAATGGGTTTTGCATATAGTAGGTAATTCCTTATCTAGTAAAAATTATTACGCATATCCCGAAATTTAACGAGATATCAAACTTTTCAATATTACAGTATTTCTGTAAATTTACAAAATCAAATTAAATTACTTTTTCGTTTTAAAATCAACTAAAAAAGGTTTTAAAGGAATTTCATTTTCAGTTCTGTAACCGTTTTCTAATAAAATCTGATATCTTTTGTTTGGTTCTAAGCTTACTTTATAGGTGATAGAAAGATCATCTTCAGCAAAATCGATGCTTATAACTTTAGGGAAATGATCTTTGCCTAATTCCCCAAAACCAGTCGATTTAATATTGACATCCATTTTTTCAGAGAAATAAAGTGTAATTTCAGATAAACCAGCAGGCACATTTTGACTTCCATTTTCAAATTGATTGATAGTTTTTACAGTGGGTCTGCTTTCTTCAAATTTTTGCTCTAAATCTTTTAAAGTAGTTGAGAAATACCCTGAATTATTTACATATTCTTCAATTTCAGTATCATTATTATAATCCAATTCAATCATTTTTTTGATGGCTGCTTTTTTGTCAGAAGCTTTCTCGTAATTGGCTTCAGCAATCCTTGCACCTATAAAGTAAATTAAATCTCTAGTTTTAAATTGATTGTTTTCATTCCACATCCAATCACCCATTTTTCGGATGTTAAACAGTTCTTTTTCAAAAGCTATTTTAAGTTTTGCTTCATTTTTAAATCCGAAGTTATCATATCTAAAAGGAGGTTTTTTGTTAGTCACTTTTGCTGCAATAAAATCTGCAATTCCTTCATATAAACTTTGTGATAATGTATTGTCTAAAGCAGGTTTTTGTTGAGTATGCACGTATTCGTGAATATTCAAAAAATCTAAAAAAGCTGGCGGATTTATGCTATAATAATTCTTAACATAATTTAAATTCTCAGGAAATTCTTCTGTAACAGTATGTCTATCACCCAAAGCAAACTCAGAACCAATTAAAGCCAAATCATTAAAACCAGTTCCTGGAGATCTAAAAACACCCATTGTGTAATAAATTGTTGCAGGTTTTAAATCAGGATATATATCTTTCAAATTTTCAATTCCTGCTCTTATTTGAATGTCAAATTGTGCAGTGTTTAAGGTGTTGTTTCTAATAGAATTCCAAAATCTAGGATAGCTTTTAATCGCATTTAAGTATTCTTTAGGCGTATAATTTTTGGCTCTAATCATTCCTTGTTGGCCTTCAGTAGCTTTGTCTAAAAAATATTCCTCTAAATATTTAAGTTGTAAAGTGCTATCATTAACTGCCAAAATATTATCGTAAGCTTTCCAGAAATTCTTAATATCTGTATTTATAATTTCTTGTTGAACTTTAGGAGTTTTATCACAATTAAAAAATAAAAGCGATGAGAAAAAAAGTATAAGAAAATGTTTCATTAATTTGAATTTTATCAAAGATATCTAAAAAAAATAGGTTGCATAAAAAAACTCGTAACAATAAAGTTACGAGTTTTATAAATTTTTAACTGAAATGAGTTTTAAAACTGCTCTCTTCCAGAAAAATGAAAGTTTCCTTCAATTTGTGCATTTTCATCAGAGTCAGAACCATGTACAGCATTTTCTCCCATAGAAGTTGCGTATAATTTTCTAATAGTTCCTTCTGCAGCATCAGCAGGATTTGTAGCACCAATTAAGGTTCTAAAATCTTCTACTGCATTTTCTTTTTCTAAAATTGCAGCTACAATTGGTCCTCTTGTCATAAACTCTACTAATTCACCAAAAAACGGACGCTCATTATGCACTGCATAAAAAGTTTCAGCATCTGTTTTGGTCATTTGAGTTTTCTTTAACGCTACAATTCTAAAACCTGCAGCATTCATTTTTTCTAAGATTGCTCCAGTATGTCCGTTTTCTACAGCATCTGGTTTTAGCATTGTAAATGTTCTATTTGTCGCCATTTTTCTTTACTTTTAGTTAAGCTTTCATATTAAATTTATGACATTTAAACATATCATAAAAACGGGTGCAAAATTACATAAATTTTTTAATTAAATTGTATATTCGCACCTTATGATTTTAAAAGGATTTGAAGATTTAAAAAGGTTTTTAGAAAAACCTAAGAATATTGTAATCATTGGGCACAGAAACCCAGATGGAGATGCTGTTGGGTCTACTTTAGCCTTAAAACATTATTTAGATAAAAAAGGGCATGCTGCAACAGTTGTAATGCCAAATGAATATCCAGATTTTTTGCATTGGTTGCCTGGTTCTGAGACTGTTTACAGGTTTGACTGGCAAAATAAACAATCGCAGAAAGCCATTAGTAATTCAGATATTATTTTTCTTTTAGACTTCAATACGTTGCATAGAGTAGGTTCTGACATGCAAAATACCTTGGAGAAATATCCAAATGATTTTGCAATGATTGATCATCATCAACAACCAGATGATGTAACCTATATGTATTCTGATACAGAAATTTGCTCTACCTGCCAAATGGTGTATCAATTTATAGAAATGAATAACGATTTGGATCTAATTGATGCTGCTATTGCAACGTGTTTGTATACTGGTATTATGACAGATACAGGTTCTTTCAGATTTAGATCTACCACAAGTAAAACGCATAGAATTATTGCAGATTTAATTGATAAAGGTGCAGAAAACGATCGAATACATAATAATGTGTATGATGCAAATTCTTATAATAGATTGTTATTATTAGGCAAAGCATTAAGTAATTTGCAAATTTTACCAGCTTATAAAACAGCATACATCACTTTAACTGACGAAGAAAAAAAACGTTTCGATTTCCAAAAAGGAGATACTGAAGGTATTGTAAATTATGCACTTTCTTTAAAAGGAATTGTTTTTGCAGCTATTTTTATTGAAGATAGTGAGCAAAATCTTGTTAAAATATCTTTTAGATCTAAAGGTAAGTTTTCTGTGAATCAGTTTGCTAGAAATCATTTTGAAGGTGGAGGACATGATAATGCTGCTGGAGGAAAATCGGATGTATCACTGGCAGAAACTGTTACTAAGTTTTCAGGTTTATTAGAGCAGTATCAATCAGAATTAGAAAATTCTTATGAAATATAGTATTTTATTTTTATTGATGATCGTGTGTTTTTCTTGCTCTAAAGTTGAGCCGAGAAAACCTATCAACCCAAAACCATCGACAACTTTTTATTTTGAGGCAATGCAACAAAATAAAATTTTAAATAAATTGGAAGATGAAAAAATTCTTCAATTGATAAAAAACGATAGCACAAATGTATATTTGCAATCTTCAAATGGTTTTTGGTACACATACATCAATAAAATTGAAGAAGATTTACCAACACCAGTAAAAGGAAATGAGGTTGTTTTAGAATATGATATTACAGCTTTAAATGATACCATAATTTATAGCAAAGAAGCATTAGGAATAAAAAATTATAGAGTAGATGAAGAGGATTTTATTTCTGGTTTGCAAAAAGGAATAAAGTTGATGAAAATAGGAGAAACGATTACCTTTGTAATTCCTTCTTATAGTGCTTTTGGCATTACAGGAGACAACAATAAAATTGGAATAAACCAATCTATAAAAAGTACAGTAACATTAATCAACATTAAATAAAATAGAAAAATGAGAGTATTAAAAAGTTTAGCAATTGTAGCAGTTACAACAATGATGGTTTCTTGTGGAAATCAAAAACCAGATGTTAAATCTTTAGAATCTGAAATAGATTCTGCAAGTTATGCTTTAGGAATGGACATGGCTATTAAGGTAAAAGCAAATTTTGAAAAAGCTGATACTGATTTGTTTTTACAAGGCTATAGAAATGGAATGGATTCAACAAATATGTTGATTGGTCAAGAAGATTTAAATGCTTTTTTAGGGGCATTTTTTCAAAAGCAACAAGCTGAAAAGATGAAAGAACAACAAGAAAAAGCAGCAAAAGATGCAGAAGTAAAGTTTGGTGATAACAGAAAAGCTGGTGAAGATTTTTTAGCTGAAAATAAAGTAAAAGAAAATGTACAAACTACAGATAGTGGTTTACAATATCTTGTTTTAAAAGAAGGATCTGGAGAAAAGCCAGTTGCTACTTCTAAAATTAAAATTCATTATCATGGAACTACTATAAAAGGAGAGGTTTTTGATAGTTCAGTAGATAAAGGAACTCCTTATGATGCAAGTCCAAATCAATTTATTCCTGGTTTTACAGAAGGTTTATTATTGATGAGTGAAGGTGCTAAATACAGATTCTTTATTCCTCAAGAATTAGCTTATGGAGCACAACAAAGAGGTGCTTTAATTCAGCCTTTTTCTACGTTAATTTTTGAAGTAGAAATTTTAGATATTTTAGAACAATAAATGAGAAATATAGCCTATATTTTTGTTGTTTTTTTATTGATAACAGCTTGCCAATCTTCTAAATATAAAAATTTAGAAGATGGCTTGTATGCAGAAATTCAAACTAATAAAGGTGATATTTTATTAGAGTTATATGCAGAAGATGTACCAATGACTGTTGCTAATTTTGTTTCTTTATCAGAAGGAAATAATAATAATGTTACAGATACTTTAAAGGGTAAAAAGTTTTACGATGGTATTCGTTTTCATAGAGTTGTAAATAACTTTATTGTTCAAGCTGGAGATCCAACAGAAACAGGAAGAGGAACTGCTGGTTATCAATTTGGAGACGAGTTTCCTAAAGATGAAAACGGTTCTTTACTCTATAAACACAATGATGCAGGAATGTTATCAATGGCAAATGGAGGACCAGAATCTAATGGAAGTCAGTTTTTTATAACCCATAGAGAAATTCCGCATTTAGATGGTAAACATGCTGTTTTTGGAAAAACGATTGTAAACCCAACTCAATTAGCTACTTTAAAAAAGAGTATTAAAGATGAAGCAAAACTAAGTAATGCTGTAGATTCTTTAAGAAATGTTGTTTTAAACTCAATTGTTCAGTTAGATACGATTCATACCATTAATATAATTAGAATTGGAAGCAAAGCCAAATCTTTTAAAGCAGACGAAGTTTTTGATAATGAGGTGCTTTTGTATGATGAAAGTAAGAAGACAAGAAAAGAGCAAGAAGCATCAGCAGAAGTTGCTAGATATGCAAAGTATCTAGTAGATAAAACTGCTTTTTTTGCTAAAATGGGCGAAGAAAAAGCAAAAAAAACGACCTCTGGTTTAAGTATTTTAATGCTAAAGGAAAATCCTTCAGGAGACAAAATAGTGACCAATAAACCTATAAAATCTCATTTTACTTTATACACTGCAGATGGTACTCAAATACAATCTACAAAAGATGGTGGTCAGCCATTTGTGTTTCAGTTAGATGATGCAGAAAAACCAATGATTACTGGTTTTAAAGAAGGTGTTGCAAATATGAGAGTTGGTGAAAAAGCACGATTATTTGTCCCTTATTATATTGGTTTTGGAGAAGCTAAATACGGACCATTTCCTGCGAAATCAGATTTGGTTTTTGAAATAGAAATTTTAGAAATAGGAAATTAATTTGTTCGACTCAATTATACAAAAAGACAAAGAGCTATCAGTTTTCTTAAACAATTTAGGAAGTGAACAATGGGACTCATTTTGGTTGGGAATTACCAACCAATTCTACTGGGCTCCATTGTTCCTTTTTATACTTATTTTAATTGTAAAAACATTTGGGTGGAAACGTGGTGGAGTAATGATTTTAGCCATGATTTTATTGGTTACAATTTCTGACCAGTTAACCGTTTTTATAAAGGATAATTCTTTTAGATTAAGACCAAATAACGATCCAGAGATTATGGATTCTTTACGAACTTCTTTAAGAGAATTTACAAACCCACAGAGTCATAGTTTTATGTCTGGGCATGCAACAACATCTACATTTTTCTCTTTGTTTACAATCTTTTTATTGAGAGATAAATACAAGCAAATTTATTTTCTTTTATTGTTCCCAGCGTTTTTTGCCTACAGCAGATTGTATTTAGGCGTTCATTTTCCAACGGATGTTTTTGTTGGTATTTTGTTAGGGATTTTATTGGCTAATATTTATTACTTCTTCTTTAAAAAACTCGATAAAAAATTATTTCTCTAGCTTTTTATTATTGAAATATAAATATTTTGTTGAGTGATAATACGCATTTAAAAGGCTATCCATTTCTAAAGCTTTCTTCGGATATTTTGCTTTTAAATCTACCAAGTTTTCTGCTTTTAAATTATATAAACCTTTGGTTTTGGTAATGTTTGTTTTTGAATAATACAAACTGTCTTGTAGTAATCCAACAGTAGGTTCTCCATTCATTTTTAAATACACAAAAGAGGATGCTTTCCTAGTAGTTAAAGTATCTAAAAGATTGCTTCCTAAAGTATAATTTGTGTAATTCATCTTCATTAAACTCATGACTGTTGGAAACAAATCAATTAATTTTCCGTTTTTAGAAATCTCTTTTGGTTCCGTAAATTTTGGAGCGTGAATAAAGAAAAGTGCATGTTGTAAGTTGATGTTTAAATCGTGTTCATTTGTATATTGATGATTTCTGTTCATCATTGTATTGTGATCGCCAAAAAACACAAATACAGTATTCTCATAATAACCAGCAGTTTTTGCTCTCTCTAAAAAACGACCAATATTAAAATCTAAATAACGCATCGCATTTAGTTGAGCAACCGATTTGAAAGCAGATTTTGCTAACAAATCATCAGAAATATCGGTATCAGAAAGAGGCGCAAAGCTTTCCTTTTGATCAGGAACTGTAAATGGAATGTGATTGCTTGCAGTTTGAATATATGCTACAAAGGGTTTGTTTTGTTGATGTAATTTTTGCAATTCCTTGTCAGATTCTTTGAACAATTCGTAATCGTCAATTCCCCAAACATCAGCTCTGTTTTCGGTGTCATAACTTCCTTCTTCAAAAATTTTTAAGCCTTTAATGTTTGCTTGAAAAATTCCACGAATATTAGCCCAATTTGCACTTCCACCTAAAAAATATAATTTTTCATAACCTTCAAATTGATCAAACAAAATACGCTGATCTATAATCATTGGGTTTCTAGAAGCTGTATTTACATCATCTATATCTGGCAAACCTGTAACACTTGCAAAAACGCTGGCTGCAGTTCCAGATTTATGTACAAAAAAGTTAGAAAAATTTAAACTCTTTGGAATTAAAGAATCTATTTTTGGTGAACTGTTGATTGGATTTCCATAGTAACTCAAAGGTTTTACGCCTACAGATTCTAACATGACAAAAACAACATTGGGTTTTGTTTTTAAAGAATCTTCAAAAACTACTTTTCTTTCGAAAGAAATACTGTCTTTTGGCAAACCTAAATCTTTGGCAATTACAGGATAATATTTTTTGAATTCGGTCATATTTACACCTTCACTTCTAAATTTAAAGCTATCGAAAAAGTATAAAACAGGATTTAATGAAAACTGATTTACTTTGCTATTTTTAGAGAAAAAAGCCTCACTCCATCTTAAAGGATAATGAGAAAAACTATTATAAATGCTAAATGATAACAATAAAAAAGTAAAAATAAAGTAAACAGCTTTCACTTTTTTAGAGCGATTAATTTGATGATTTTTATAGCTTATATATAAGAATTTCGAAAGTTTATAGATGATAAACCCAAGAATTAAAAAGCCGAGTAAACCTTTAAAAACAGGATAACTTTCAAACAAAACTTGTGTGGATATTTTTAAATCTTCTAAAAAACGAAGTGAAGCAGCATCTAATCTAATGGATAAATAATCATAATAACCAAAATCGATTAGATAAAATAACGTCAAAATAATGTATGCAAGTATCAAATAAAAAGTTGCGAATTTTTTATAAAACAGATTGCTGAAAAAACGTCTGTTTACAATTAAAACCAAAAGTGCTAATGGAAAAAGAACAATCGAAGCTAATTTTATATCAAAACGCAAACCTAGCCAAAATGCTTTTTGAATTTCGTTAGAAGTAGCTGTTTCTAATTCAGCAAAAAAGGAGTAAAAAAGGATTCTAAAAATGAAATTAAAAACAATTAATAAAAGGAAATTGCTAAAAATATATTTTATGTAATTTGGGATTTTTTTTTTCATTGATTCTATATATTGGTTGAATATATTTACTTTAAAAGATTAAATTAAGGTCGCAGCTTTTGCATTTTATTTCAATTTTTGAAATTTCATATCCACAAGCTGGACATTTGTCCTTTATAACTTCAATTTTTTGATTGTAATTTTTATGTAATTCGTTTAAAATTGTAGGATCTTTTTCTTCAACGAAACTTAAAGTCCGTTTTTCAAAAAAATGAAGTGAAGATTTAATTTGAGTCCAAAATATTTTATAAATATTTTCTTTTTCAGAATATCCAACTATTTTATATTCGTTTTTAACTAAACTTAAATTTTCAAAAATAAAACCTTTCTCATTCCTAAATAAATTCTTTTTCAATTCTTTTTTATTTGAAATTCGATAATCAACTAAAGTACATTCTTCTTTATCTAAAAATTTTATTATTTCTAAAAGCCTTAATTTTGGATTAAAAAAAAGCGGTTTTAAAATATATTTGCTAATTAAAAAACACACAAATAAAACAATGGAAATTGTGAAAAATATAAGTATTATTTCAGTTTTCATAAATATAAATTCACGAATTCGTCGTTTAAAATAAATCAATTTTCATTCAACAATTCATTTACAAAAACTTCAAAATCTTTAGTAAATTCGGTGTATTTTTCACCTGTTGCAGGTCCATTAAAACCCGTGTGAATTTTTCTAACCTTTCCTTTTTTATCCATAAATATGGTAGTTGGGTAAGAAATTATATGATTTAACATGGGCAATTTTTGTTGTGCCAACGTTTTATTAGCCAAGTTACCAAATTGTGCTAATAAAACAGGATATTCGATTCCTATTCGTTTTTTGAAACGCTTAATTCTTTCGTACGCAATTTCTCTCGTTTTTGCTTCTTCAAAAGCCAATGCAATAATTTGCAAATCTTTATTCGGATTATCTTTTATATAATTGACTAAAAACTTGCTTTCATCCAAACAATTTGGACACCAAGTTCCCATAATTTGTAGAATTACAACCTTGTTCTTAAATTCTGGATCTCTTATAGAAACAACTCTTCCTCTTGTGTCAGGAAAAGAAAAATCGAAATATTCGTAGCCATTTTTTATGAAGGTTAGATTCTCTTCATTTGGTAATTCGTACTCATTATTTAGTTTTGCTGTAAAAGGTTCTTTCCAGTGATTGCCAGAATAGAAATATCCATTTAAAGTAGAATCTGTAACTTTTGCTGTAAATAAAAATGCGTGAGCACCATCAAAAGTAGAAAGTTTTAAAGAATCTCCATCAACAACACCTTCTAAATATCTATAATCGCCAGTTGTAGTTCTAAAAGTTCCTGTAACTTTATTATTAGTTTGGGTGAAAATTCCTTTGGCAAGATAGGTATCCACTTTATGATCAGCACTAAAAACAGTTTCCCAATTTCCAGTAATATTTATAGCTGCTTCTTTTTTTGATGAAAATCGATTGTCACTTTTCATCGCTTCAAAAGGCACAATTTGATCTAAACTCGGTTTTATAAAACTTCCTTTTAAGGAGTTTTCTTCGATTTTTGCAATAATATAACCTTCAAAAACGGGTGTTTGTATCACAACAGAATCATTTTTATAGGTGATTTCATCAACAGTTATAATTTCATCAGCATTAAAAATTGTTAAAAGAGAATCGTTTTTAACTTCAAAAATAAAAGGCAATTCTTGGTTGTCTTGTACTTGTAAAACACCTCTATAAGTACCAATATCCAAAGTTTTGGTCGTATTTGTATTGCAAGAAATAAAGAATAAAAAACTGATAGTCAATAGTAAAAAACGCATCGATATTGTTTAAAATTGAGTTCAAATTTACAATAAAATACTTACATCAATATTTAATAAAACCCTTAAAATTGGTTAATTTAGCCGCTGAAAAATTTCAAGAAAAAAACATGAAAATATCTTATAATTGGTTACAACAATTTGTAAAAATTGACTGGGATGCAACTAAAACAGGAGAGTTGTTAACTGATTTAGGTTTAGAGGTAGAAGGAATTGAAACCAAAGAATCTATAAAAGGAAGCTTAAAAGGCATTGTTGTTGGTAAAGTTTTAACGTGTGTGCAACATCCAAATGCAGACAGATTAAAAGTAACTACTGTAGATTTAGGTGATGGGAATCCTGTACAAATTGTGTGTGGAGCTCCTAATGTTGCTGCTGGTCAAAAAGTACCTGTGGCTACTATTGGAACGATGTTGTATGATGATAAAGGAGAAGGTTTCAAAATTAAAAAAGGCAAAATTAGAGGCGAAGAAAGTCATGGAATGATTTGTGCTGAAGACGAATTAGGTCTTGGAAGTGGACATGATGGAATTTTAGTTTTAGATGAAGACATCAAAGAAGGAACTTTAGCTTCGGATGTTTTTAATATAAAAACAGACTATGTTTTTGAAATTGGTTTAACACCAAACAGATCTGATGCCATGAGTCATTATGGAGTTGCTAGAGATTTAAGAGCTGGTTTAATTCAGAAAGATGTTCAAAAGGAATTAATTTCACCTTCTGTAAGTAATTTTCACGTAGATGAAAGAACACTTCGTTTTGATGTGGAAGTGGAAGATAAAGAATTAGTGCCTCGTTATTGTGGAATTACAATTACAGATATTACTGTAAAAGATTCGCCAGAATTTATTCAGAATCATTTAAAAGCAATTGGGATTGCACCAAAAAATAATATTGTAGATATTACAAATTATGTGTTGCATGAACTTGGGCAACCTTTGCATGCTTTTGATGCTCAAAAAATTAAAGGAACTAAAATTAAAGTAAAAACTTTAAAAGAAGGTACCAAATTTACCACTTTAGATGATGTTGAAAGAACGCTTTCTGGAGATGATATTATGATTTGCGATGCTGATGACACTCCACTTTGTTTAGGAGGTGTTTTTGGTGGCTCACAATCTGGAGTTACAGAACACACAACATCCATCTTTTTAGAAAGTGCTTATTTTAACCCTGTTTCTGTTAGAAAAACAGCTAAAAGACACGCTTTAAATACGGATGCTTCTTTTCGATTTGAAAGAGGAATTGATATTAATATGACAGAATATGCTTTAAAAAGAGCAGCGTTGTTAATTGAAGAATATGCAGGAGGTAAATTAGCTTCTGATATTTCTGATTTTTATCCTGTTAAAGTGCAAGATTTTCAAGTGTTTTTCTCTTATCAAAATGCGTACAGATTAATAGGACAAGAAATTCCGAAAGAAAAAATTAAAAATATTTTAGCTTCTTTAGAAATTAAAATTAACAGCGAAACTGAAGGTGGTTTAGGATTAACAATTCCATCTTACAGAACAGATGTGCAAAGAGAAGCAGATATTATTGAAGAAATTTTACGTGTGTATGGTTACAATAATATTGAGTTTTCTCACAAATTAAACACCTCAATTTCTTTTGATTCTAACAAAGAAACTAAAATTGAAAACATTATTGCAGACCAATTAAGTTCTTTAGGATTTAATGAAACCATGGCAAATTCTTTAACAAAATCTGATTATACAAAGTTATCAGAAAACATTAATGAAGAAGCAAATGTGGCTATGTTAAATCCTTTGAGTAGCGATTTAGATGTGATGCGTCAATCTTTGTTGTTTAGTGGTTTAGAGTCTGTTTCTTACAATTTAAATAGAAGAAATAACTCATTAAAGTTTTATGAATTTGGTAAAACATATCATAATTATAATAGCAAATATCAAGAAGATAAACACTTAACCTTGTTTGTTACTGGAAACAGAACTAAAGATTCATGGAATAGCAAAACAACAACATCTGATTTCTTTTATGTGAAAGGAATTATAACTTCAGTTTTAGAAAGGTTGGGAATTAGTGGTTTTAAAACTTCGCCAACAAAAAACGACGTGTTTTCTGAAGGAATTGCTTTAAGCTTAGGGAAAATTAAAGTTGCTGAATTTGGTGTTGTAAAAAGATCAATTTTAAAAGAATTCGGAATTAAACAAGAAGTTTTATTTGCCGATTTTAATTGGGATAATATTTTAAAATTAACGAGTAAAAAACAGTTGAAAGTTACTGAGATTTCTAAATTTCCATCAGTAAAAAGAGATTTAGCTTTATTGTTAGATTCTAAAACACAATTCAAAGAAATTTACAATATTGCTTTTCAATCGGAAAAAAATATTTTAAAAGAAGTAGATTTATTTGATGTGTATGAAGGAGATAAATTACCAGAAGGTAAAAAATCTTACGCAGTTAGTTTTGTATTGCAAGATGATTCTAAAACTTTAGAAGACAATCAAATAGATAAAGTAATGCAAAAATTACAACAAAGTTTCGAAAAGAATTTAGAAGCAGTTTTAAGATAAAAGATGATAAAAAAAATTACCTATTTACTTTTTATAGCAATCAGTTTTTCTTGTGTTAAAGAAAAAGAAAAAACGAAGATTACTTTAGAAGAAGTAACGAATTTGGGTTTTAGTCTCCAAGATAAGTCAGATAGAGACGATGTTTCTGCAATGAATGAGCTTTATGATGTGAAAGCGTTTGCAGATATTTTTCTTTTAAAATCTACAGATAAAAAAATTCACGAATTCAATGCTGGTTTTTTTAGCGGATTTTCTAGAAATTTCAATTTTGGAGAAATGCTAGTTGAGCAAAAAATCGATGGTGGTTCTTATGAATTTATAAGAGCTTATGAAGATGATCAAAACAATTTTCATTTGCTATTTAGACTTTATGGAGAGGGTTTAAATTACCATGATTACTTAGTGAAAGAAATCAATGGCGAACTCAAAATTATAGACATGTATATTTATATGTCTGGCGAATATTTGAGTGATACGTATAAAACATATTATAAGTCGATTTTAGATAAATCAAACGTTTTAACGAAAGATTTAACTGAAATTACAGCCTATCAAGATGCTCTTAAATTAATTGAAGTGAAAGAGTTGAATGTTGCTGGTAAATTTAAAGAAGCGCATAAAGTTTATAAAACTATTAGCAGTTCTTCTAGAATTACAAAGGCTTTTCAGTTGGTAAATGTTATGGTTACCTTTAATTTATCTGAAGATATTTATTACCAAGCGATTAAAGATTATGAAAAAAGGTTCCCAAACGATCCTAGTTTATATTTAGTTTCTTTAGATGGTTTAATTTTAAACAAACAATTTGATAAAGCCATAAAATCTATTGATAAATTAGACGAAGTTTTAGGAGGTGATCCATTCTTAAATTATATAAAAGGAAATATTTATTATTTCGAAAAAGAGTATGAAAGTGCTTTAGGAAAATATGCCATTGTAAATCTTGAATATCCAGATTTTATTGATGCTTATGACAGTGCTTTAGGTATTTATTTGGAGACAAATAATAACGAAAAAGTTATTGAAATTTTAGAATTATACGTAACCAAATTTGAGATAGATAAAGAAGAATTAAAGTTCAATTTATCTGAATTTTCTCCAGCATTTATAAAAACAAAAGAATTTAAAAACTGGTTTTCAAAAAAATAATATGTACAAACTACTGATAAGACCTATTTTCTTTCTTTTTGATCCAGAAAAAGTACATTATTTTACTTTTTCGTTGATACGATTTTTATGTAAAATTCCTTTGGTTTCAGAGATTTTTAGAAGTATGTATCAAGTAAATGATAAAAAGTTAGAACGTACTTTATTTGGTTTAACGTTTAAAAATCCAGTGGGTTTAGCTGCTGGTTTTGATAAAAATGCAGTTTTATATAATGAGTTGGCAAACTTCGGTTTTGGTTTTATAGAAATTGGTACAGTAACTCTAAAAGGACAAGTTGGTAATGCTAAAAAAAGATTATTTCGTTTAAAAGACGATCAAGGAATTATCAACAGAATGGGCTTTAACAACGAAGGTTTGGAAGTTGCTATTCAACAATTAAAAAAGAACAAAGGCAATGTTATTATTGGTGGAAATATTGGTAAAAACACACAAACATTACCTAAGAATTACACAGCAGATTATTTAGAATGTTTTGAAGGTTTGCATCCTTATGTAGATTATTTTGTGCTAAATGTTAGTTGCCCAAATGTTGGGAGTCATGCAAAATTAAATGACAAAGAGTATTTGGTAGAATTAATTTCTGCTTGTCAAAAATTAAATCAAGAACTTTCTTTGTCAGGTCGAGCGCAGTCGAGACCTATTTTACTAAAAATAGCACCAGATTTAAACAATCAACAATTAGATGAAATTATAGAATTGGTTGCAGAAACTAAAATTGATGGGATAATAGCTTCTAATACATCAACCAATAGAGATAATTTAAAAGCCTCAAAAGAACGTTTGCAAGAAATTGGAAAAGGAGGAGTCAGTGGTCAGCCAATAAAAAATCAAAGTACAAAAGTGATCAAATATTTGGCAGACAATTCCAACAAATCTTTTCCGATTATTGGAGTAGGAGGCATCCATTCTGAACAAGATGCTTTAGAAAAATTGAAAGCAGGAGCAGATTTGGTACAGATTTACACAGGTTTTATTTATGAAGGACCAAGTTTGATAAAGAGAATTAACAAAGCTGTGTTAAAGAATTTGTAACATTTGTCATTCTGAATTTATTTCAGAATCTCACTTAGTTTTGTCACATCCAGTTTTGTCACTCTGAACTCGTTTTAAAATCTAACCTAGTTTTGTCATTCTGAACTCGTTTCAGAATCTAGTTTAATAATAACTATGTCAGGTTGAGCGCAGTCGAAACCTCAAATTTGTCATTCTGAATTTATTTCAAAATCTAACTTAGTTTTGTCATTCTGAACTCGTTTCAGAATCTCACTCAGTTTTGTTATGAAAAAACAGTAATTTCGTTTACATGTTAGAAACCCTTTTTTCTTTTGCAATTGCAACCTCTCTTTTAGCATTGTCTCCAGGACCAGATAATATTTTTGTGTTGACACAAAGTATTGTAAATGGTAAAAAGTTTGGTTTGGCAACCGTTTTTGGACTGATTTCAGGTTGTTTGGTTCACACAACCTTATTAGCATTTGGAGTTTCAGCCATCTTAAAAGAATCAGAAAACTTATTTTTTGCCATTAAATTATTTGGCGCAATTTACTTATTATATTTAGCCTACAAAGTGTATAAATCTGATGCTACTATTATACTATCCAATGAACATGTAGCCAAGAAAACGACCACACAATTATTCAAACAAGGGTTTATCATGAATGTTTTAAACCCAAAAGTATCTATTTTCTTTTTAGCGTTGTTTCCTGGATTTTTATTTTCTGATACAATTTCTACAGTCCTACAATTTTATGTTTTAGGGTTCATTTTTATGGCAGTTTCACTCATTATTTTTTCTACCATAGCCATTTTAGCTGGCACAATTTCAGAAAAAATTAAAGAAAATAAGAAAATTGGTTTCTATCTAAAATGGATGCAAATTGTGGTTTTTGTAGTAATTGCAGTTTTAATTTTGATGTAAATTCTTGTTTTTTTAAAGAAAATTAATCAATCAAAATATCCTCAGCAATCTTACTTTCTAAATTTTCAAAATCATACAATTTGGTGTCTAATAAATGCGAAGGAGAAACATTTTGCAAGGCATTCATCATAATTGCGTTTCTATTTGGGAACTCTTTTTCCCAATCAGCAATCATTTGTTTTACGTTTTGGCGTTGCAAATTTTCTTGAGAACCACATAAATTACAAGGAATTATAGGAAAGTCTTTAAAAGCTGAATACACCTCAATATCACTTTCTTTACAAAAAGCCAAAGGTCTTAAAACCTCTAAATCTCCAGCATCATTTTTGAATTTTGGAGGCATCGTTTCTAGCTTTCCAGAAAAAAAGAAATTCAAGAAAAAGGTTTCTAAAATATCATTTCTATGATGCCCTAAAGCAATTTTGTTACAACCCAAATCTTTGGCAGCTTCATACAAAGTTCCTCTTCGCAAACGCGAACATAAACTACACGTTGTTTTGCCTTCAGGAGTTTTGTCCATCACAATTTTATAGGTGTTTTTCTCTATAATTTTATAATCGACTTGTAGGTTTGTTAAATACGTAGGTAAAACTTCCTCAGGAAAACCAGGTTGTTTTTGATCGAGATTTACAGCAATTAAATCGAAAGAAATAGGTGCTACTTTTTGAAAATACAGCAACATATCTAACAATGTATAACTGTCTTTTCCTCCAGATAAACACACCATTATTTTATCACCTTCAGCAATCATAGTGAATTGTTGAATAGCTTCTGCAACAGCTTTCTGCAATTTTTTAGTAACTTGTTTTACTTCTTTCATGGGTGCAAAAATAGTTTTTTTTACAACTATAATTTTAGAAAAAATTAAGGAAAATAAGAATTTTGGTTTTTATTTGGAATGGGTGTTGATTTTTATTTTCTTGTCTTTTTTGTTGGGTGTATTTATTTAAGTTCACTAATGTAGTTTTAAGGAAAGTTACGTGTTTTAATCACGAAAATTTTTAAGTAAATGGATGAATGAAGATTTATTCTACTTTAACAATGCCAGAAAATTATTGCCTAAATTTAACGAAGAATTTATTTGGTTTTTAACTCAGTTCTTTGTTGGCAATAGTTATTTTCTTTTTTGTGCAGTCCATAAAGTGTGTTCTCTTGAAATTGCATTTTCTGAATCCAATACAAATTCAGATAATTGTTCTTCTGTTTGTACTTTATATGATAATTCCTTAATAATATTTAGTTCTACTGAAGCTGTAGTATAAGCTTGTTTTAATTCTTGATGTTGTTTTATCTGTAACCAACTTATCGCTGACGATGCAATTGTAGTAAGAAATCCAACAAAGTTCCAATCGTTGTTCGGAAACTTAATTAAAAAAACTACACTTATTAGAGCTAAACTTTGTGATGTTATTATTATCCCAAACCACATATTATATCTTCTCTTATTCCATTCTGCCTTATCTGAGTACCATTGTTTCTGATTTTCAATTCGATTTTCGATATAGTAGTCTATTTTGTCTATAACTGAAAAATTTCTCAATTCTAACATTTTAGTAGTGATAATTTCTAGGTTTAAAACTTTGGAATCTAAATGCTTTGTGAGTGTATTGAATTCATTTGATACATCACTTATTCTTTTAATGAAAAGTTCTTTTACATTATTTAAGGGTATATTCTTTTCAAAAGATTCTGAACACATAGCAAATCTCCAAGTTAGTGTTTTACAAGATTCGGCAAATGCTCTGCATTGATACCAAACGTCCTCGTATTTTTTACTCTTAAGAATAATTGTTAACAATAAACCTATAAATAAGAATATTCCTGAAGTTATATGAATATATAATTTATATTCCACTTCTTTAAAACCATATACAGCTAATAAAGCTGCTATAATCATTGATATTAAATCTATCCTTATAATATTTAAATAATATGATTGAGAACTATTGGATAGTTTGTCTGATGCTTGAAAGTAATTTGGATATTCTTTATTGTCTTTCACGGTTTTACTTTGGTGTTATTGGCTATTGGTTGACTTCTTTTATCAAATGCTTGATCAATATAAATATTTGGTGTTTTTTCAAAATCTTCCCATTTAACTAAAACGCAATATCTATCATCTTCACTCCAAGCACATTTGTCATTAGGTAGGTAATAATTGTATGAAAATTCTTTAATAGCAGTATTATCATTTAGACTTACAGTATTATGAGAGCTATTACAAATTGAACAATTATAACTTCCACCAAATATTGAGTTAGTCATACTTGGAAGAACTACTCCTAAAATTCCGTTTTTTGAATTATACTGTCTATTGTATAATGAAGCTTGAAGTTCTCTTTTTATAAAATTTTGATTCTGTAATAATGAATTTTCGGCACTATTACTTCCTATCAAAAAAATAGTTACAGTTGATTCTGATAAATAATCTTCTCTTATTTTCCTCATAATATAATCTTCATCTTCTGAGTTTATTGGTTCATTCAGCGATTTATCAATCATATCTACGTTCATTTCGTCTCTGATATATTCTTTATAAGCTATATCTTGAGTCTTAAATGAAATAAAACATTTGTGTGCCATAGTTTTTTTTTAAATTATTGCCAACTTAACGGATATCTCAATTTTAAATTCATTAAATCCACAATTAGCTAAGTTCGAGTTTTTTTACTAAATAAACATAAGGGAAAACACCCTTTTTTTAATCTCCAAATCAAAAAAATTAAACAAAAACTCAAATTTTGATAAATATTTCAGTTTAACAAAAATTTTACGCACATCATTTGGAATAATCAAAATAAAATTTGAATATTTGTATAATTAAAAAAAGACATGAAATTTATTCAAAACCATCATCATCATTTTTACAATTGCAATCAAGCGATTTAAAAATGTATTGAATAAAGTCAAGATATTTATAAACCTGTTTGAGCAAATCAAACAGGTTTTTTGTTTTATAAATGTTTCTTTTGCTTAGCAAAAGATTTCAATTGAATTGTCATTCCCTTGAAAAAGGGAATCTAAAGAAGAATTAAAAAATTAATTAAATAGTACTAACACAATGAGTAATTTAAGAATTGCAGTACAAAAATCAGGAAGATTAAACGAAGATTCAATGGGAATCTTAAAAGACATTGGTATTTCTATCGATAATGGAATTGATCAATTAAAAGCATCCGCAAGAAATTTTCCAGTAGAAGTTTTCTATTTAAGAAATGGCGATATTCCTCAATATTTACGAGATGGAGTTGTAGATGCAGCCATAATTGGCGAAAATGTTTTAATCGAAAAAGGAACTGATATCGATTTTGTAGAACGTTTAGGTTTTTCGAAATGCAAGGTTTCAATTGCGGTTCCAAAAGAATCTACAGCAAACTCTTTAAAAGATTTAGCAGGCAAAAGAATTGCAACTTCGTATCCAGAAACTGTAAAAAAATATTTGAAGCAAAATAATATCGACGCCCAATTACACATCATTAACGGTTCTGTGGAAATTGCCCCAAATATTGGTTTGGCAGATGGTATTTGCGATATCGTTTCTAGTGGAAGCACACTGTTTAAAAATGGTTTGAAAGAAATTGAGGTGTTGTTTAAATCGGAAGCAGTTTTGGCAGTTTCGCCTAAAATTTCTAAAGAAAGTAAAGCAATTTTAGAGAAAATTCAGTTTAGAATTCAGGCTGTTTTAAAAGGGAAATCATCCAAATATGTGCTGTTAAATGCACCAAATAATAAGGTCGATAAAATTATTGATATTTTACCAGGAATGAAAAGTCCAACTGTGTTGCCTTTGGCAGAAGAAGGTTGGAGTTCAATTCACTCTGTGATCGATAAAGATAAATTTTGGGATGTTATAGATGAGTTGAAAGCCAATGGTGCTCAAGGAATTTTAGTATGCCCTATTGAAAACATGGTACTTTAGTTTTTTTGTTTAAAACGAAAGTATGCTGAACTTGTTTCAGTATCCAGTGTAATTTTTTGGGCGTTTTAACGGGCTTTCAACACTCGCTTTTTTTCTGAAAAAGAAAAAAGAGCTCAAACAAATGTTTCAATCCCTAACGCAAATGGCTAGTTTATAAACATATTGCCAAATAAAATGAATAGCGACTCCTAAAAGGTTTTTAAAACTTTGTAGGGATACATCAAAAATCTAAAATACCTTCAAGGCCTTTGAGACTTTGCAGGAGAAATAAAAAAGATGAAAACAATTATAAATCCACCAAAGTCAACTTGGTCTCAAATATTACAAAGACCCACAAAAACGGTTGATGATATTGAAAAAACGGTTACCGAAATTTTTACAGAAGTAAAAAAAGAAGGAGACAAAGCTGTACAAAAATACACACAGTTATTTGATGGAGTTGCTTTAGAAAATAATTTAGTTTCTGAAGCTGAAATTGAAGAAGCAGTTTCATTAGTTTCAGACGAATTAAAAGAGGCTATTATTTTAGCAAATAAAAATATTACCGTTTTTCACAACGCACAAAAAACGGATAAAGTTTTTGTAGAAACCACAAAAGGAGTTGAATGTTGGCAAGAAAAAAGACCGATTCAAAAAGTTGGTTTGTACATTCCTGGAGGAACTGCACCTTTATTTTCAACAGTTTTAATGTTGGCAATTCCTGCTCAAATTGCAGGTTGTAAAGAAATTGTGTTGTGTTCACCACCAAATAAGGAAGGCAAAATTCACCCAGCAATTTTATTTACAGCAAAACTTTGTGGCGTTACTAAAATTATTAAAGTTGGCGGAATTCAAGCAATTGCAGGTTTAACATTCGGAACAGCAACAATTCCACAAGTGTATAAAATTTTTGGACCAGGAAATCAGTATGTAACAGTAGCAAAACAATTGGCAACCAAATTTGGAGTGGCAATTGATATGCCTGCAGGACCCAGTGAGTTATTAGTAGTTGCTGACGATACTGCAAAAGCCAGTTTTGTAGCATCCGATTTATTAAGTCAAGCAGAACATGGAGCAGATAGTCAAGTTATTTTGGTGTCTACTTCAAAAAAACTAATTGCAGCAGTAGAAATTGAAATCAATAAACAAATTTTAGACTTGCCAAGAGTAGCAATTGCTCAAAAAGCCATTGCAAACTCAAAATCTATTTTTGTGGAAACTGATGAAATTGCCTTGGATTTAATTAACGAATATGGTCCAGAACATTTTATTGTTTGCACAAATAACAATGATTTTTATGTAGATAATATTGCCAATGCAGGTTCTGTTTTTATTGGGAATTACACACCAGAAAGTGCAGGAGATTATGCTTCTGGAACCAATCATACATTGCCAACAAACGGATTTACAAAAGCGTATTCAGGTGTAAATTTAGATAGTTTTTTGAAAAGTATTACGTTTCAGAAAATATCAAAAGAAGGTATTCAAACGATTGGAAAGTCGATAGAATTAATGGCGGATGCAGAAGGTTTACAAGCACACAAAAATGCAGTTACTATAAGGTTGAAAACGGTATAGTAACTGTGCTGAACTTGTTTCAGTACCATTAAAAATAAGTAATAGTTAAAAACCTTATAGAAACTGTGCTGAACTTGTTTCAGTACCTAAAGTTAAAAGATTTAAAATAAATAATTGTCATTCTGAACTTGTTTCAGAATCTCAAAGTATAAAAATAAGATGCTGAAATAAATTCAGTATGAAACAAATGAAAACAAATTTCAACATCAACAGTTTAGTTAGGGAAAACATCAAATCTCTAAAACCTTATTCATCAGCAAGAGATGAATATAAAGATGCAACTTCTGACGATATGATTTTTTTGGATGCGAATGAAAATCCGTTTGAAAATGGTGTAAATCGTTATCCAGATCCACAACAAAATTCGGTCAAAGAATTATTGTCAGGAATTAAAAATGTTCCTCAAAAAAACATCCTTTTAGGAAATGGAAGTGATGAAGTTTTAGATTTAATTTTTAGAGCTTTTTGCGAACCTAAAGAAGACAATATTATTACATTGCCACCAACATATGGAATGTACTCGGTTTTGGCGAACATCAATAATATAGAAAATAGAGAGGTTTTATTAACGGAAGATTTTCAACCAAAAGTTGCTCAAATTCTAGAGAAGATTAATAAAAACACTAAAATATTGTTTTTATGTTCACCTAATAATCCATCAGGAAATAGTTTTTCAACTGATAAAGTAGAGGAATTATTGTTGAAGTTTAATGGGGTGGTAGTTATAGATGAGGCCTATATCGATTTTTCTGAACAAAAAAGTTGGTTAGAAAAATTAGAGCAATTTCCGAATCTAATTATCACTCAAACCTTATCAAAAGCTTATGGTTTAGCAGGAATTCGTTTAGGAGTTTGTTATGCATCAACAGAAATTATTGCTATTTTAAATAATATAAAACCACCTTACAACGTAAACGAATTAACGCAGCAAAAAGCAGTTGAGCGTTTGCAAAAAAAGGCTGAAGTAACGAATGAAATTTCGGAAATTATTAAAGAAAGAACTTCTTTAATTCATCATTTAAAAGAAATTAATTTTATTACAAAAATTTATCCAACAGATTGTAATTTTGTTTTGGTAAAAGTAGATGATGCCACCAAAAGGTACAATCAACTAATTGCGAAAGGAATTGTGATTAGAAATAGAACAAACCAGCCTTTATGTGAAAACTGTTTGCGATTAACAGTTGGAACTGAAATTGAAAACGAAAGATTGATAAAAACTCTAAAATTACTTAAAAATATCTAAAACTCCTGCAAGGTCTTTTTTTGACCTTGTAGGTATGAAAAAATAAAAATGATACCTACAAGGTTTTGAAAACCTTGCAGGAAAACAAAAAAGTATGAGCAAAAAAGTATTATTTATAGACAGAGATGGAACGTTGGTTTTAGAACCACCTGTAGATTATCAATTAGATAGTTTAGAAAAGTTAGAGTATTATCCTAAAGTTTTTCAATTTATGGCAAAAATTGCTGCTGAATTGGAGTACGAATTGGTTATGATTACCAATCAAGATGGATTAGGAACAGATTCTTTTCCTGAAGATACTTTTTGGCCAGCTCAGAATAAGATCATTTCAGCTTTTGAAAAAGAAGATGTTGTTTTTTCTGAAGTTTTTATTGATAAAACATTTCCTCATGAAAATGCAGAAACTCGTAAACCAAGAACAGGTTTGTTAACTAAATATTTTTCTGAAGAGTATGATTTAGAAAACTCGTTTGTTTTAGGAGATCGAATTACAGATATGGAATTGGCTAAAAACCTGGGAGCAAAAGGAATTTTCTTGTCAGAAAATCCAGATTTAGGAGCTGAAGAAATTGAAACTTCTAAACAAGAAATTATAGATTGCATCGCTTTAACTTCTACTGATTGGTCAGAAATTTATCAATTTTTAAAGTTGAAAGATAGAGTTGTAGAAATTACCAGAAATACGAACGAAACCAAAATTTATATTCAACTAAATTTAGATGGTTCAGGTAAAAATGATATTTCTACAGGGCTGCATTTTTTCGATCATATGTTAGACCAAATTGGGAGGCATGGAAATATGGATTTAACCATAAAAGTAGATGGCGATTTAGAGGTTGATGAACATCATACAATCGAAGATACCATGATTGCTTTTGGGGAATTATTCAACAAAGCATTAGGGAATAAATTAGGCATAGAACGTTATGGTTTTTGCTTGCCAATGGACGATTGTTTAGCGCAAGTTGCTGTCGATTTTGGTGGAAGAAACTGGTTAGAATGGGATGCAGAATTCAAACGAGAAAAAATTGGAGATATGCCAACAGAAATGTTTTATCATTTATTTAAATCGTTTACAGATGGCGCAAAATGTAACCTAAATATCAAAGCAGAAGGCACAAACGAACATCATAAAATTGAAGGAATTTTTAAAGCTTTTGCAAAAGCAATGAAAATGGCTGTAAAAAGAGATGCAAATAAGATGTTTTTGCCGTCAACAAAGGGAATGTTGTAGAGAAGCCCATCTTAATCTTCCCAAAGGGAAGAAACACTCTTGTGTTAGCAAGTTTATAATTTAAAATAATGACTAAAGAAATATCAAATAATAAAAGTACGAGTGAGAGTTCTTCCCCTTTGAGGAAGTTAGATGGGGCTTCAGTTGTGATAATTAATTACGGTGCAGGAAACATTAAAAGTATTCAGTTTGCTTTTAAAAGGCTAGGAATTGATGCAGTTTTATCAAACAATATTGATGAAATAAAAGCAGCAGATAAAGTAATTTTTCCTGGAGTTGGAGAAGCAAGTTCTGCCATGAAAATGTTGCAAGAAAGTGGATTGGACACAATAATTCCTACGTTAAAACAACCAGTTTTAGGAATTTGTTTAGGAATGCAATTGATGTGCAATTACTCTGAAGAAGGAAATACAAAAGGACTTGGGATTTTTAATGTGGATGTAAAAAAGTTTTCTAAAGAGGTAAAAGTTCCACAAATGGGTTGGAATGTAATTGCTGATTTAAAATCTGATTTATTTACTGGAATTAAAGACAAAGAATTTATGTATTTGGTACATAGTTTTTATGCCGAAAAATGTGCTGAAATGATTGCAACCACAGATTATGAAATTGAATATGCATCAGCTTTACAAAAAGATAATTTTTATGGAGTTCAGTTTCATCCAGAGAAATCTTCCTTAGCAGGAGAACAAATTTTGAAGAACTTTTTAAATATTTAATATAAATTATGAGAAAATATATTTTATTATTTGGAATTATATTAACTTCTTTATCATCTATTTACGCTCAAAATAATCCAGTTCCTGCACATCTAGAGAATAAACCATTTTCGGAGGAACTATTAAATTTTGAACTAACCAATTTAAATGGTAAAGTGGTTTCTTTAGGTGAGGTTTTAGAAACTCATAAAGGAAAAAAAATAATTCTTGATTTTTGGGCTTCTTGGTGTAGAGATTGTATTTTAGATGTGCCTGCATCTAAAAAATTAAAGCGCAAAACAAAGCATACTGATTTCGTATATATTTCTTTAGATCAAGATGTAGAACGTTGGAAAAAGGCCATAAAACGCTGGGATATAAAAGGAGATCATTACTACATAGCTAGTGGTTGGGAAAATGAACTCACAAAATATATAGATGTAGATTGGATTCCTAGATATTTGGTATTGGATGAAACTGGTGTAATTATCCTTCCCAAAGCCATAAAAATATCTGATAAAGAAATAAAAGAATTAGTCGATTAAAAATTAAAAAATAATGAGAATAATTCCAGCCATAGATATTATTGACGGAAAATGTGTTCGTTTAACAAAAGGCGATTACACTACCAAGAAAATATACAATGAAAATCCGCTTGAAGTTGCCAAAGAATTTGAAGCAGCAGGAATCGAATATTTGCATGTTGTAGATTTAGATGGCGCAAAAGCTAGTGAGATTATCAACTATAAAGTTTTAGAGCAAATTGCATCAAAAACCAATTTAAAGATTGATTTTGGTGGTGGTTTAAAATCGGATAAAGATTTAGAGATTGCTTTTAATTCTGGCGCAAATCAGATTACTGGAGGAAGTATTGCTGTAAAAAATCAAGAAATTTTTGAAAGCTGGATTGCAACTTATGGATCCCAAAAAATAATTTTAGGAGCCGATTTTTATCCAGATAATTCAGGTGGAAAAATAGCGACAAATGGTTGGCAAGAAGAAAGTGCTTTAGAATTAATTCCTTTTATTGCAGATTATCAGCAAAAAGGAATTCAATATATAATTTGTACAGATATTTCTAAAGACGGAATGTTACAAGGACCAAGTTTCGATGTGTATCAACAGATTTTATCCGAAGTAAAAAATATAAAACTAATTGCTTCTGGAGGAATTTCAACATTTGATGAATTGCCGAAATTGGCAACATTAGGTTGTGAAGGTGTAATTATTGGAAAAGCGATTTATGAGAATAAAATTAGCTTAAAACAATTGGAGAAATTTATCTTAAATAACTAAATGTTATTTCGATTTATTTCTGAATTATAAAAAGTTCTCGATACAATTTCGATGAAAAATCGAAATCACTCGAACTGACATTATGGATAAATTTATTTAAAATAATATCCATAATTATAAAAATATTAACGAATTAGTTCCTTCCCTTTGGGAAGGTTAGGATGGGCTTATGTTAACAAAAAGAATAATACCTTGTTTAGATATTAAAAACGGAAGAACTGTAAAAGGTGTTAATTTCGTGAATTTAATTGATGCTGGAGATCCTGTGGTTTTAGCAAAACAATATGCAGATTTAGGCGCAGATGAACTCGTTTTTTTAGATATTTCTGCTACTTTAGAAGGTAGAAAAACCATGCGTGAAATGGTTTTAAAAGTTGCTGAACAAGTAAATATTCCGTTTACAGTTGGTGGAGGAATATCCTCTGTAGAAGATGTAGATGTACTTTTAAAATGTGGTGCAGATAAAGTTTCTATCAATTCATCTGCAGTAAAAAGACCTGATTTAGTAAACGAATTAGCAGATAAATTTGGGAGTCAATGTGTGGTTGTTGCTATTGATGCAAAACAAATTGAAGGAGAATGGGTCGTGCATTTGGCTGGAGGAACCATCCCAACAGAATTGAATTTATTTGATTGGGCAAAGGAAGTTGAAAAACGTGGAGCAGGAGAAATTTTATTCACTTCTATGAATAATGATGGTACAAAAGCAGGTTTTGCAAATGAAGCTTTGGCAAAATTATCTACAGAATTAAATATTCCAATTATTGCTTCTGGTGGAGCAGGAACTGTACAGCATTTTATTGATACTTTTGTTGATGGGAAATCGGATGCAGCTTTAGCAGCAAGCGTTTTTCATTTTGGGGAAATTCCGATTTTAGAGTTAAAACAAGAACTAAAAGATAATAATATTCCTGTTCGACTTTAATTGCAATATTTTACAAATGAAAAATTTAGAGATAAAAATATATGAGAATAAATATCATAAACAATTTAAAGAAATCAATTTAAATTGGTTAAATGAGTTCGAGCTCTACGAAAAAGCAGATGATGCGTTATTAGATAACCCTAATTTATTTATAGAAAAAGGGGCAACTATTTTTTTAGCTCATTTAAACACTAAAATTATTGGTACTATTTGTTTAAACCCAGTAAACAAAACTTCAAATGAAATTTTAAAGTTTGCTGTTAAAGACGGTTTTAAAGGCTTAGGAGTTGGGAAAGTATTAATGCAAACTTGTATAGATTTATGCAAAAAAAATAATATAGAAACAATTATTTTAGAATCAAGTAGTAAATTACAGATTGCTTTAAAAATGTATGAAAAATTCGGATTTGAGCATACAGAAATTAAAGATACACACTTTGTTACTGCTGATATAAAAATGGAATTAAAATTAAAATAATGAACATAGATTTCAATAAAAATAATGATGGTTTAGTGCCAGCAATCATTCAAGATGCCACCACAAAAAATGTGTTGATGTTAGGTTATATGAATGAAGAAGCTTTCAAAAAAACGCAAGAAACTAAATTAGTTACTTTTTTTAGTAGAACTAAAAAGCGTTTATGGACCAAAGGTGAAGAAAGTGGAAATGTATTGAATTTGGTTGCTATGAAACTAGATTGTGATAATGATACTTTATTGATTTCTGTGAATCCTAAAGGCCCCACTTGCCATACAGGAACCGATACTTGTTGGAGTGAAGAAAACAATTCGAACTTTGGCTTTTTATCAACTTTAGAAAATGTTATTACAGAAAGAGTTGCCAATAAAGACACTCAAAAATCTTATGTTGCAAGTTTATTTGATAAAGGCATCAATAAAATAGCACAAAAAGTAGGTGAGGAAGCTGTAGAAACAGTTATTGAAGCTATGGATAACAATGATGAGTTATTCTTGTACGAATCTGCAGATCTGTTATTTCATTATTTAATGTTGTTGCAAGCGAAAGGGTTTACTTTAAAAGATATAGAAGCTGAATTGATAAAAAGACAAAAATAACGTTTTTTAAAAATTTTATGGAATTGCTGTAAAAACGATGGTTTTACCATAATTAGGATATTCACCTGAAGCAAAAACCATTCTAGTTTCACTGATTTCTTCTAATTCTAATATAAAAATTCGAGTTGTGAATTTTTCATTGAAACTTTCTCCTCTACTTACGTTTAAATAAACTTTACCAATATCGTCGTAAAATTTATAAGACAAAGTAGCTTGCTGATCTGTAGGATTGTCATAGAAACAAGAGCTATTACCAAGTGTTGTTTGAACTTCATTTGTATCATCAAAAAATGTAAATTCATCATCTGTATAACAATCGTTAAATTCACTTAATACGTTAGATTCATAATTTAGAAAAAAACTTTCAACTACCCATTTTTTAGAACTATTTGCATGGATTTTTTGTAAATCGTTGATATTATATCTCACATCTAGTTCGTTATCGTCTTTACTACAGTTATATAAAAATAAAGTTGAAAGAATTAAGACTAAAGAGTAAATACGTTTCATAGTGTAGGTGTTGTTTGAAAAATTTATAAATAAACAATTATGATGCCAAATCTATACTCTTTTTTGAAAATTAAAATAATAAAATAGCCTAATTATTGATCAATTCTAAAGTCACCAAATAAACATTTTGTTTGGTCATTTTTGCTTTTAACCATGCATAAAAACTCATCATAAAAATGTCTTCTTTCTCTTTATCAATAAAATTAAAAGATGTTTCTACTTTGTTATAGAACTCTTTAGAACTTACTTTTTCTGGGTTTTTATAATAGATTTCTACCAGTTTTAAATAGGTGATTACATTTTCTTGACCTATTTCTTTTAAGTGCTTAAAGTAATTTTTTTTGAAACTTTTTAAACGAGATTCAACTAAATTTATATTTCCACAATCTATTTGTAGTAAAATATCAATTAAATTCTTTTTAATCGTCCAAACTAAACCTACTTTTTCAAGGTACCATTTGTCTGTATGAACTAATTTGGAAAGTAAACTTTGTGCTTTCGTTAAAGATTTATTTTGAAAATAGCATACAATTAAAGACAGATAAATATCCAATTGATGAATAATATTGACGTTTTTTTTATCAATAGAATTCTCTAAAAGTTGAATTGCTTCTTCTTGTTTTTCTGTATAATTATAATTCAACGCAAGTAATAAATCGTGTTTCGAAGAAAATTCTTTCAAATATTTTTGTTTGTTTTCTTTCATGTAAAAATTCATCAATTCTAAATATTTTAAAGATTGATTGAACTTTTTATCTCTAAAAAATATGTTAGAGATTACGTATAGAATTTCGATATGATAAAATGTTTGTTTGTTTTTAGACGTATGGTTTTTTACAATTTTATAAGTGTCTACAGCAAAATTTGTAATGTTGTAATAATCGAATTTTTGAGAAGAAGAAATTGTGGTTATTTGTAAAAGTTGATATAATGATTTGAAAGACAGTAAACTTATATCTAAATTGTTTTGTTCTTTTAAAGTGCTTTCAATCAGTTTTTTAATATCGACAGTTGTTTTCTTTTGTTGATATTCATTTAGCGATTTTCTGATTTTAGCATAGGCAATATTTAAATTGTCTTCTTGAATTAACTGCTGCTGATTTTCTTTAAAGTTATGAATAGTCTCTTCTAAATTTAAAGTTTCATGTTGATGTGCATATTGTATTTTAGTGTGATAAATTTCATTTAAAATTGAAAATAATTGATGTTCAGTAGCAACAATTCTAGCTTTCTCTAAAATTTGATATCCGACTTCAATTTGCTCTTTCTGAAGAAAATTTCTTGCAGCGATAATATATTTTATCAATCGAATATCTAAAGAGTTTTCTTCTTTGATGCTTGTATTTGCAGTAAAATCGATTAAAGATTGAAACAAACGTTTTCTTAAAGCATGCAAAGCTACTTTGTTTTGTTTCCCGTAAATTTTTTCTGATACTTCTTGAGAAGAATAATTATCTGTGATTAATAATTTTACTAATTGAATGTTTTTAGCGTCTTTTCGCTTGTTCTTTTTATCTAAATAATGGATAAATTCTTGCTGTTTATCCTTATTTAGAGTTCTTAAAATTTCATTTAATTGAATCATTATATCATCAGTAAATAGTTGATAAATATACTGAATTATATAATTAATGTTTAATTTATTTAAATTAAGTCGTCAGTTAGTTTTAAAAATAGTATTTGTAGAACTTTAAAACTGTTGCAAATTTGTATCCTAATTATTAAACTAAATAATATGAATTATCAAACAACAGTTTCATCTAATGAAGAAACTAAAAAACAGAAAAAAAGTAATAAGTCTACAAATGAAATAGATCAAAAACCAACAGCAGCTTATGTTGGTGCAACTTGGGGAATTGTAATTATCGGTTTACTTTCTTATTGTATTGGTTTGTGGAATGCAAGTATGGAGTTGAATGAAAAAGGGTATTATTTTGCGATTCTTTTAATGGGGATTTATGCTGTGATTTCGCTTCAAAAAGCAGTGAGAGACAAAGCTGAAAACATTAAAGTAAGTGATATGTATTATGGAATAAGTTGGGTTGTAGCAATTGCTTCGATACTTTTATTAATTATCGGTTTAAGAAATGCAGATTTAGCTTTGAGTGAAAAAGGTTTCTATGGAATTTCCTTTTTATTGAGTCTTTTTGGCGCAATTACTGTTCAAAAAAACACAAGAGATATTGATTTTATCAACACTAAAAATGAAGAAGAATAGTTTAGTTTGATAATGGTTTTACAAACCAAAACCTCACAAATTAATTATTTGTGAGGTTTAAATAACTAATTTCACTAAAATTTAAAATATGAAATCAAAATTTAGACAGGAATTATCTAAACTGATTGAAGAAGATATCATTTCCGAAGAAATAGGGAATAGAATTGATAATTATTACAATAATAATTCTCGGAATCAACCTAATAGACTTTTAACGATTTTCGGAATTTTTGGAAGTTTATTAGTTGGTTTAGGTATTATCCTAGTTTTAGCAAATAATTGGGATGATTTTTCCAAGATAATTAAAACAGCTTTTGCGTTTTTACCATTATTAATAGGTCAATTTATTGTCGGTTTTTCAATTTTAAAGAAAAAATCGAATACTTGGTTAGAGGCTTCAGGTGTGTTTTTGTTTTTTGCTGTTGGAAGTTCTATTTCGCTAATTAGCCAGATTTATAATATTCCAGGCAATCTGAGTTCGTTTTTTTTAACGTGGATATTACTTTGCTTACCATTGGTTTATGTATTGAAATCGAAAACAGTTTTTTTCTTAACAATTGTGTTTTCAACAGTGTATGCTTGTGATTTAGGGTGTAATTTTTCTGGCATTAGAGCAACTCCTTGGATGTATATTTTAATAATGGCTTTACTTTTACCAAGTTATTTTAAGCTGTTAAAAAATGAGAAATCTAAAAATACAACTGCATTATTAAATTGGTTATTTCCATTAAGTTTAGTGATAACTTTTGGTACTTTTTTAAATTCAAGTTATCAATTTGAGTTGTTAATTTATATTTTTTTCTTTGGATTTCTATATAATATTGGTCAATTAAAAATATTTCAAAAATTAAGGATTGCTAAAAATGGTTTTTTAATTTTGGGCTCTTTAGGTTTATTAATTACAATGCTTTTAGCAAGTTCTCATTATTTTTGGAAAGGCAATTTTGATTATTCTTTTGTAAATACTAAAGAAATAATTATTACCATTCTTATAGTATTACCTACTTTAAGTATCTTGTATCTAAATAAAACTTTTTCTAAGTTGGCATTTGGCAACTTGTTTCAATATGTTTCTATTGTAATGATTTTCGTCTTTTTATCGCATTTTATCGATGATAGAATTCCATTTTTCCTTACAAATTTAGGAGTGTTTATTTTAGGAGTTTCCACTATAAAAAAAGGAGTTGACTCTACAAATTTCACTTTTTTAAATTATGGTTTGTTAATTATTACAGCTTTAATTGCCATCCGTTTTTTTGATACAGATATTTCATTTGTCCTCAGAGGATTATTGTTTATAATAGTTGGTGTAGGCTTTTTCGTATCCAATTATTTAATGGCTAAAAAAATGAAATCTAACAGATAAAATTCTACTATGAAATCAACAAAAATAATATTCGGACTTTTTATATTGGTTGCAATAGCTCAATTATTAGTACCCACAAAAATGATTTACGATCAAGAAAACACTTTAAAAAAAGGAAAAGCTTATAAATTTATAACCGAACCTATAGATCCAAGTGATCCTTTTAGAGGAAAGTACATCGTTTTAAATTATGAAATTAGTCGTTACAAAACTATGGACACAACTTGGGTTAGAAGTCAAGAAATATTTGTGTATTTAAAAGATAGTTTAGGTTTTGCAAAAATTGATACCATCAGCAAAGAGAAATTGAATTCTAAAAAAGATTACCTACAAACAAATGTAGATTGGTATGATTCTTATAATAAAGAACTAAATATTAATATTCCTTTCAATCGTTTTTATATGGAAGAATCTAAAGCAAAACCAGCAGAAGATTTAGTGAGAAATAGCACAAATTTAAACGAACTAAGTACAACTTATGCTTTGGTTTATGTTGATGGAAGTAATTTTGTTTTGAACAATGTTTTTGTAGATGATGTTGCAATTAAAGATGCTATTGATGCTCAGAATAAGAATTAAAATTAAGGTGATATAAAACAAAAAAAAAACCTCACAAATTAAGTATTTGTGAGGTTTAAATTTTTAGGATACTTACTTTATTTTCCATTTTTCTTAGGGATGTAAGTAATTCCAGATCTAACATTAGAAATGTTATTTCCATCTGCATCATAATTGATTGCTAAAATTTCATCGGCATTTTTTTTTCTAATTTTAATTTTCTTTTTTTTATCTTTTGCGTCCATTTTATTTTTCTTTATGATTAATAGTATCAATTTCTAAATTCTCATTGTCATCACTTCCAATGCTATATAATTGATTTTCCTCGTCTTTAAGATTTTTTTTAGTAACATCCTTTCTGGTTTTTCTACCAGGAATATCTAAATCGCTTCCAGAGAAATCTTTGGTAGCTTTATTTTTTAAAAGTTCATCATCTCCATTATCATTTCTTAAATTTCCTGCTTTATCTCCTAAAGCTTGTAAATCTTCTTTTGTAATTTCCGAATTATATTTATCTGTTTTTTCTTTCATAATTATTTGCTATTTACATAAAGTGCATGTACAATTCCTGGCAACCAACCTAAAATGGTTAATAGAATACTTAATAGAAATTGTGTTCCTAAACCATTTTTTAAAAACACAGCTAATGGAGGTAATAATACACTTAAAATTATTGTTAGTATTGACATTTGTTTTGATTTTTAGTTGAATTACAAACTTATAAAACAACTAAAAAGGTTCTTGCCTTAATAGATGTAAACTTTAACTCATAAACTATTTTAACAAAGTAAAATATTTATTAACAGGTCTTTAACTCATTGTGTGTAGTTTGTTTTCTAATTTTATATCGAACTTAAAAACAAAATATCATGGGAGTTATAAAAGATAATAAGAAATTTGATAGATCAAAAACACAAAACGATCCTACAAATCCATCACCGTATTTAAATGAGAACAAGGATTTTAGTTTGGATAAAAAAACAATTACAGAAAAGAAAAAAGACAAATAGTTTTAGTTAATTTTCAATAATAAACCTTCACGAAATTCGTGAAGGTTTTCTAATTTAAAGTAACATAGAAAGTTTAATACTCATTCATTAGAATTACTTTTAGATTTGGGTAATTCGCCTTTAATTCCTTTTCTAAACCAATTACGTGAGATGCACCAACAATTACAATATTTCTAGTTTTTTCAGATTCTAAAACCTGACTAGCAATATTTTTAGCCATTCTCATATTTCGTTCATTCCAATATTTTCTTCCTTCTAAACAGCCTTCAGTATCTTCTGTTACATAATTAAAAGAACTCATTTTGTGTAATGCATTTAAGGATTTTCTTTTATTAGTGTGTTTACCTAATTTTCTAAATATTGCAGGGATTTTAGCAGCATTATACTGTTGCTTATTAATTTTGCTTCCAATTTCATTGCTTCCATTTTTGCTTCCTTCTTTTACGCATTTTGTCCAAGCTGGGTGATAAAAACCATTTGTTTGTTGGTCGTCCATATTATTCACTTTCAAATTTTGATGAATAGCCAATTTGTATGTCAAATCTCCATCTTCATGTCTTGTTGGTTTTTTAGCGCCTTTAATCCCATGTTTTTTAAGGTAAGATAACAATTCATAATTTCCATTATCTCTTTTGTAACCATAACTAAGAATTAAATAGTCGATTTCATCAGCATTTAAATCTTGTAAATTTCTGGTTGATAAAGCATTGAATTTAGTTTGATTAAAATTAAAATTTTTCTGCAAAGAATCTGACAACTTATAAAATTGCTGATAATTTTTAGACCAACCTTCTTTTAAATATTCCCAAGAAATAGTATCATTTGCCATTGGAGATTCTACATAAATTGCTTCAGGATTGTATTTTTTTGCAAAACGCAACATTGGTTTGTAACTTTTTTTTACAATTTTAGGAACAGTATGCATGGTACCCATAATTAAAATTTCTTGTTGCTGTTTTTGTGCTAGTATATTAAAGATTGATAAAAATAAAATGCTAATTAAAGTGATTTGAGTTTTCATAATGATGTTTTTATTGATTAAACTTTCTGAGACAAAATTAGAAAGGTTTCAGCAATAAAGTCATTATATATAGGTGTTTGGGGCGAAATACAGCTATTCTGTGGTGGAATTCAAGACTGCTTTCACCTCTTTTTGATAGGTTCTTGAAACTGGCACTTTGATGTGGTGAAATAACAACACAAACAGTTTGCTACTTTCTGTTTTCCATTGTAAAAAGTGATATGGATTTATTAAATAAGAACGATGTGTTCTTAAAAGTGCAGGAAATTCATCTGCAATTGCAGATAATTTAGTTCTAATTAAAGTCTTTTTTAAATCTTTGCCAGCTACGTAAAAAACTTCCACATAATTGTCTGAAGATTGAATTGAAATTACATCATTTAAAAACAAACGCAAGCCTTCGTAATTTCCTTCTCCTTTAATTTCTATTTTTTTGGCTTCAATTTGTTTGTTTTTATATTTCCCAAAAGCAAATCGTCCAAAAATAATAATTGGTAAAATGGTGGCAATTGCTGGTAGAAAAATACTTTTAAGCATATACCATAAATCATAAGGATTTACTTCATTTACCATGATTATATATAAATAATACACTCTAGAAATAGCAATAGTGAAAAAGCAAAAGAGGAATAAGAAAAGCAACTCGCTTAAAACCGTCCAATTTTCATCATTTTTATGTAAGATTACATATTGAATTGGTAAAAACAACAAATAGCAAAAACCACCAATCAAACTGTAACCAGTTAAAAATAGTAGCTTTTCATCATCATATAATTGATTTACATCTAAAGGTTCTGTAAAATATAGAAAAACGAAAATCCAAATGGCTAAACCAATTGCAATTATTATATGATGTTTTATAGCCGAATCAAAAGGGTATTTTTTACGCAATTTTTTCTTCTTTATGTTTATTTTTTTTCTTCTGAATTCTCAAATATAAACATTTAAACATTTTTACTTTATAAATATTTATTAGATGTTTATTAGTAGTATTTTTGATTTATAATATTATTGATATGAAAAATTCCAAATTTCTTATTGCTATTTCATTTTTTGCAATTTATGTAGTTTGGGGATCTACATACTTATTTAATAAAGTTGCAGTCACAGAATTATCGCCTTTTTTCTTGGCTTCTATACGTTTTTCTGTTGCAGGAATTTTAATGATTTTTTTAGCATTTATTTTAAAACAGCCTTTAAAAATTACAAAAAAGCAATTTTTAAACTCTATGATTGCTTCTTTTTTCTTTTTGATTTATGGAAATGGCGTTTTTGTGTGGGCTTTGCGTTATGTAGATAGTGGTTTTGGAGCTTTAATGGCATCTACTCAACCACTTTTTGTACTCTTTTTATTACGATTAATTGATAGGAAACCTTTTCAGAAAAAATCGATTATTGGTGTGATGTTAGGAATGTTTGGGATGTATTTATTGGTAAGTCAAAAAGAATTGATAACATCTGAAGGAACTTTATTAGGCATTTTTATGATGTTAACATGTGTATTAAGTTGGGCTTATGGAAGCGTTTTTGTGTCGAAAGCAGATTTGCCAAAAAGTTTTATGGTTACCACAGGTTATCAAATGTTGGTGGCTGGTTTTGTGCTTTTTTTAGCAAGTTTAAGTTTTAATGAAGTTTGGCTTTCACCTTTACTTTGGAGTACCAATGTTCAAATTTCTATGGTGTTGTTAATCGTTTTTGGAGGTATTATTGCTTTTACAGCTTTCAATTATCTTTTAAAAAATGTGTCGCCAGAAAAAGTGTCAACATCTGCGTATGTAAATCCTGTAATTGCTTTATTTATGGGTTGGTATTTTTTAGAGGAAACTTTAACAACACAATCAATTATAGCTTCTTGTGTTTTATTAACGGGCGTTTATTTTATCACTTCAAGAAAAAGAAAGTAAATCTCTTAAAAAGGTGTTAACAATGCATTAGAGTTCAACTTAATTGCATTTCAGCAAACTTACATTTCTATTTGTAAATACATTTATAGTCTATTAATTTAAAATGATAAAACTATGAATATTAATTTCGAATACCATGATGTGGAAGCTAGTGATAGGTTAGAAGCATACGCAAAAGAAAAATTAGAAAAATTATACGATAAATTCCAAATGATTATAAGAGCAGATGTTTTCTTTAAAACAGAAAATACATCATCTGATGAAACAGGAATGATTTGCAATATTAGAGTAAGTGTGCCTGGACCAAGATTATTTGCAGAAGCAAGTCACGATAATTTTATAAGTTCTATTAATGAATCTGTAAAAGAATTGGATAGACAGTTGACTAAGAAAAAAGAAAAATTAGCTACTTATTAAAGTTTTTTTTATCAATAATAATTTTAATAATAACAAATTAAAGAGAGAATAATGAAGAAAGAATTTTTATTACAAAATTTTAATAATATTGATGATTTACCTTTAAAAAACCGAGTTGTCATGGCTCCAATGACTAGAAGTAGAGCCAATAATGAAGGCAATGTTCCTACAGATGATTTGCATGGTTTGTACTATGAACAAAGAGCTTCTGCAGGTTTGTTAATTACAGAAGGTTCACAGGTTTCTAAAGAAGCTGTTGGTTATATAAATACAGCTGGAATTCACAGTAAAGAGCAAGTAGCAGGTTGGAAAAAAGTTACAAAAAGAGTGCATGATAAAGGAGGGAAGATATTTATTCAGCTTTGGCATGTTGGACGAATTTCGCATCCCGATTTTCATAATGGAGAATTGCCACTAGCACCTTCTGCACTTAATGCAAACGTAACTGTGTACACTCCAGAAGGAGAAAAAGAAACAGTTGCACCAAAAGAAATGACAAAAGAAGATATTAAAAGAACAATATCCGATTTTAAAAATGCTGCACAAAACGCTGTTGATGCTGGTTTTGATGGTGTAGAAATTCATTCTTCAAATGGATATTTATTTCATCAGTTTTTTAATAAAACATCCAACAAAAGAACAGATGAATATGGAGGAAGTATAGAAAATAGAGCGCGTTTCTTTTTTGAAGTTCTAGATGCTATGAAAGAAGTTTTGCACGAACAGAAAATAGGAGCAAGATTCAATCCTTCCTTAAATGGAATTTTTGGAATGGAAATGGATGAAGAAACGATTCCAACTTTTGAATATATTATTAAAAAACTAAATGATTATAATTTAGCTTACGTTCATTTATCTGAGCCTTTTAACGATGTTTCTGACGTGAAATTTGCTGTGCAAAATATTGCAGAACATTTTAGACCTTTATATCATGGAACTTTAATGATTAATGCAGGCTTTGATGAAGCATCTGGAAATAAAGTAATCGAAGAAGGAAACGCAGATTTAGTTGCCTTTGGTAAATTATATGTTTCAAACCCAGATTTGGTTGAGCGTTTTGAAAGAAATCAAGAACTAGCAGATTGGAATCAAGAAACATTTTACACAACAGGACCTAAAGGATACACAGATTATCCGAAATTAGAAGTAAATAAATTACAAAACTCATAAAACTCATAAAACTCATAAAACTTACAAGATGATAAAACCTAGAAATAAAGCACCAGAATTAACAATTGATTTAGTAAATGATACACAATGGAATTTGCAAGAACAAAATCCAGAAAACTTTACATTGATAATTTTTTATAGGGGTAAACACTGCCCAGTATGTAAAAAACAATTGGAAGAATTACAAACAAGAATTCCAGATTTTACAAAAAGAGGCGTTAATATAATTGCAATAAGTGCAAATACAGAAGAACTTGCAAAAGAAACTTACAAAGATTGGGCAATAGATGATGTTCCTTTGGGTTATAATTTTTCAATTGATGAAGCTCGTAAATGGGGTTTATTCATTTCTGAAGGTATTAGTGATAAGGAGCCAAAAGTATTTACAGAACCTGGTTTGTTTTTGATTGATAAAAAAGGACAAGTGTATTGGGAATCAATACAATCTATGCCTTTTGGAAGACCTGAATTTAAAGACGTTTTAAACGGAATTGATTACATATTAAAAGCAGATTATCCTGCAAGAGGAGAGGCTTAAAATTTTATAAAATAATCCAAAGTATTTAGTACTTTGGATTATTTTTTATCTAAATACATTATAACAATTGACACTAAAATTTAAACTGAAAGATTTACCAAAATTATTTGTAAAAACTACAAACAATTGGTTCGATAGCAATCCTTTTGAGCTAAGTGCAGTGGTTGCTTATTATGCAATATTGTCCTTACCTGCCTTAATTGTTATCATATTAAATCTTGTTGGTAATGTTTGGGGAAGAGAAATTGTACAAGGAGAATTGTTAGACGAAATTTCTGCAGCAGTTGGTGTACAAACAGCAGAATCCATAAGAGTTATGATGTTGGATAGAGGAGATGAATCAGTTTCAATCTTTACAACTATTATTGGTTTTATAACCTTAATTTATGGTTCAACTGGAGTTTTTTATCAACTCCAATCTGCATTCGATAAAATCTGGAAAGTAAAAGAAATTGATAATGCAAACGGATTTGTTAAAATGCTTTTAAGCAGATTAAAAAGTTTTGGATTTATTTTAATCATAGGTTTTCTGCTTTTAATCAGTTTTATTTTTACATCAATTATCAGTGCTTTTAGTAACAGAATAGAAAAATTTGTACCAGAAAGTTTGTTTGATTATGTCTATATCATAGATTTTATAATTTCTATTTTCTTTATATATGTGCTTTTTGCAACCATGTTTAAATATTTACCAACAAAAAGCATTCGTTGGAGAGCAGTAAGAATTGGTGCAGCTTTAACAGCAATTTTATTTGTAATAGGTAAGTATTTAATGGCTTGGTATTTTAGCGAAATGGATCCAGGTTCTACTTATGGAGCAGCAGGATCTATCATTTTAATTATGCTTTGGGTTTCTTACTCTAGTTTAATTTTATTTTTTGGAGCTCATTTTACCAAAGTGTATTCAGATATGTATCTTATTGAAGACGAGCCAATAAAATGATTATTTTAAATCAATAAAAATTTAAGACTCTGACTTATAGTTGTTTGATTGTTTTTTTATGCAATTGTATTCTGTTTAATTTTTACGTTTTATAAGAATCAAAAAATATATTGTTAAAAAAATCTTAATAATTATACTGTTTTTTTTAGATTATTTAAAAAATAATGTATATTTGGTTCATAAATTATAACCCCTTATGATACAAACTACCCTATCTGCTGAAGAGCAATCAGTATTAAATGCTGTAAAAACTGAGCACTTAACAAGTTTTGAAATTTTAAATAAAGTAGACTGTGTTTCTATGATTTTATCTTTGTATAATATTATAGATAAACTTAGTACAAAAGGTGTACTAAAAAGTTACATGAAACAAGATAAAAAATATCATTATGCTGCTTAATGGCTAATTTTATTTTTTTTTGATTTTATAAAACGTTGTTCAATAGGCTGCATAAAGTAAATTAGATAACGTTTTTTTTAGATTGCTATTTATTTCATTATATAACAGTATGTGTTTGTGAATTAGTTATTTACACTGTCTGTATTATTGTCGTACATTTACCACCTAAAAAATATGCTATGAAAAATAATGAACTAACAGCACAACAACTGTCTGTGTTGAATGTAATTAAAGAAGAACCTTTAACAAGTTTTCAAATTTTAAATAAAGTAGAAAATATCTCAATGATATTATCTTTATACACAATTATAGACCAACTTAAGAGTAAAGGTGCTATTAACATTTACACAAAAGAGAATGTAAAGTACCATATTGCTTGCTAAATAGTTGTTTTATTTAAAGAATAAAATGCTTTGAGATTTTTAATATATAAAAATTTCAAAGCATTTTTGTTTTTAGTCTTTAGCAGGTCTAATATCTACAGAAACTTTCATAATACTGTTTCCTGAACCATAAATAACTCCTTTTAATGGAGGTACATCATAATAATCTCTACCAAAAGCAACTGTAATATGTTGGTTTTTTGGAATTTGATTGTTTGTAGGATCAAAATCTACCCAACCAAAACCTGGAATAAATACAGAAAACCAAGCATGGGAAGCATCTGTACCCACTAGTTTTTCTTTTCCTGGAGGAGGTAATGTTTCTATATAGCCACTCACATATCTTGCAGGCAAACCCATGGAACGTACACAAGCAATTGCAACTTGAGCAAAATCTTGACAAACGCCCTTTTTTTCTTTCATAACTTCTTCAATAGGAGTTGCAATGGTGCTAAAAGTGGCATCAAATTTAAAATCCGTAAATATACGTTTCATTAATTCTTTAGAGGCTTCAAAAACAGAACGTTCTTTTTTGAAGGAAATTTCTGCATATTCTTTAATTGAAGTCGATATTTTATTGATGAAAGGTGAGTCTAGTAAAAACTGTTTAGCATCTATAATTTCTGAAGAAAAAGAACTTAATTTTTCAATAGCTTTATCTAAAGTGATGTTCTTATCACCTTTTAAATGTTCATTTTCTTCCTGAATTTCAAAAGAACGCTCTACGTTACTTTTTGCAGTTACAATTAATTCTTTGTGTTGTTTATCAATAGAGAAATGAGTTACTGTATTTCCGAAAAAATCTATATTTTCATTTAAAAAACTAGGTTTTGGAGTAATTTCTAACTCATAACTCAATAACTTTTGCCCAATAAAATCTTTAGGTTTTAAGATGGCTAAATTGTGACAATAAGTTACATTATTATCATATTTATAGCTTGTTGTGTGTATAATTGAAAAAATCATTTTAAAGTGTATAATTTTGGTCAACTAACTGTTTTTGTTCATCAGAATGATTAAAATACATATCAGTTAAAGACATAGAAGTATCATGGATTTTATCACTTAAAGAAGCTAATAAATTCTCCAAATTTTTTCTAGTAACTTCATTTTTATCAACCTTAATTAAATCAGTTGCTTTTGCATCATTAATTAAATTGCAAGCCTCTGTAATTGCTTTTTGTAAAGTAGTTAATGCAGTATCTTCGTTTCTTTTTGGCAATTTAAAAATATCTCTTTTAATTCTGTTTAGTTGATATTTTAAAGATCTTGAATACGATTTATCTAATAAAATAAGATTTACTACATTTTCTACGTTCAAGTAAGATTTAAAACTATATCTGTAAATGTTTAAACTTTCGTGGCTGTTTAATAAGGATTCTAAAATTTCATATTCTACATCTTCCTCATAACTGATTGCTAAAAGTGCTCTAGATTTATCAATACACATCGTTGCTAATTCCATCTGTAAACCAATAAAATAGAGTAATAATCCTTGATCTACTAAAATACTTTCTTCAATTAAGCCAATAAAAGCAATTAGTTTTGTAATAACAGTGTCTAGTAATTTTATGATTTTTTTCTCATTTTGATGATCTTCTTCATCAAAATCATGCCAAATTTTTTGCAACGTATCATAAACACGCCACATATCTTTAGACCATAAATTCCTTAAAGAGTAATAAGAATTGTTAAAAGAAGAAAGTGCATGTGCTAAACTACCAACTTTAGTTTTATCAAAAAGTACAATAGCAATTTCTTTTAAAGGATCTTCTAGTGCTTTGTCTTCGTTCTTACCTGTAAAACCTGGAAAAATAGATGTTAAATGTGTTATTGATTTGTATAAAATATCTAAACTTTCAGAATCTGAATCTCGTTTATTAAATTCAGAATTGCTCATTTGGTTTAAAACCATTCTAATATACCTTGCAGTAATTAAGGTTCTTGCCAAATATCTACCAGACCAAAATAAATTTTCGGCTGTGTTGCTTGGTAGGTTTTCAATACCTGTTAAATTGTTAGATGTTGAGTGATGCCAATGATATCTTTGAAGTTTTTTGTTGTTTTTCTTATTGTTATTTGTAACCCAAAAATCTTTACTTGTGCCTCCTTTTTGGTTGGAAACTCTCATGTCTTTTCTTTCTGCAGCAACTCTAACCAAACCTCCAGGCATAATGCTATACGTGTTCTCTTTAGCAATTGCAAAAGTTCTACAGACAACTTTTCTAGGTTCTAAATGTTCTTTCGTAAGATTTGGTGCTGTTGAAAAAGATATTTTTTCTTGTGCCACAAAACGATATGGTTTTGCTAAAATTTGCTTTTTTAAAGCTGCTATTTCAGCATCATTTAAAAATTCACAGAAATAAATATTTTCTCTGTTGGTAATATCAATAGGTTTTACAACAAGGTCTTTAATATTTTCTAGAACGTGTTTTCGCTCTTTTTCTTGTCCACACCACCAAGAAGCAATTTGTGGTAACAGTAAATCTTCTTTTAAAAAGTATTTACAAATAGAATTCATAAAAGGAATTAAACCTGGGTTTTCTAAAACGCCACTTCCTATAGGATTCATAATGGCTACATTTTGCTGCCTAACAACTTCTAACAAGCCAGCGACTCCTAAAAAAGAATCTCCTTTTAATTCTAGGGGATCTACAAAAGCATCGTCAACACGTCTGTAAATTACATCAACTTGAATTAAACCTTTTAAAGTTTTAATCCAAACTTTTTGATCTCTTACAACCAAATCACTTCCTTTTACTAACTGATATCCTAAAAATGAAGACAAGTACGCATGTTCAAAATACGTTTCATTGTGTGGTCCAGGAGTTAAAATTACAATGGTTGGATTTTCTTTGTTGCTTACTGCAGCATTAATTAAGAGTTGGTTAAAATCTTGAAAAAAACCAAAAGGTTGTTTTACGTTAATTTGGTTAAAAAAATCGGGTACAACTTCTCTTGTAGAAAATCTATTTTCAAGAGCATAACCAATTCCTGAAGGTGCTTCAGTTCTATCATTTACAACCCACATTCGTCCATCTGGACCTCTTGCTAAATCTGCAGAATGCATTAATAGCTGTTGAGCTGTTTTATATTGTATTTGATCACAAGGTCTTAAAAAACCACGATGAGAAAAGATTATTTCATGAGGAATAATTCCATTTTTAATCAATTCTCTTTTTCCGTAAATATCTTTTAAAACTAAATCTAAAACATGTGCACGTTGTTGTAACCCTTTTTCTAGTGTTTTCCATTCTTTGTTGTCAATTACAAAGGGAATTATATTTAAACTCCAAGGTCTGTTTAAACCTTTAGGGTCGTTATAAACATTATAGGTTACACCATTTTCTGCTAATAACCAATCTAAATTTTCTTGTCTTTTTGTAATCTCTTTAATACCTAGTTTAGAAAAATTCGATAATAATTTCTCCCAAGTAGGGTTTATCTTCATATCAGACTTTAAAACTTCATCATAGTTTTCAAAATCTTTAAAATAATCTTTAAAGAAAGATGTAACTGGCTTTTTTATCAAGACAAATTATTTTTTAAGTCGCAAATCTAACGTATTTGGATATTCTGGGTTTACAGGAATCTCTTTAAAATTGAATTTTTTAGAACTTCCTTGTTTTTTAATTCCTCTGATTATTCCTTTATCATTTTCTGCTAATTCTTTCTCTTGAGCTTCTTTGTCTTTTCTAGCTTCTTCTTTCGATTTGATTTCTCCTTGTGTGTGTCCAAAATCCCAAAAACGATTAATTCTACGAGATTCAGCTTCATTACTATTTATAGGATATGTATCATAAGATCTTCCTCCTGGATGTGTTACAAAATACGTACAACCACCAATGGAACGTTTGTTCCAATTATCAACAATATCAAAAACAAGAGGTGTATCAACATCTATTGTTGGGTGTAAAGCAGAGTAAGGGTTCCATGCTTTGTAACGAATTCCTGCTACATATTCTGCATGTGTTCCAGTACTTTTTAATTGCACTTTTACGCCATTACAAGTTAACGTGTATCTTTCTTGATTAAAATCTGATACTTTTACTTGCAATCTTTCTAGAGAAGAATCTACATATCTTGCAGTTCCACCACCAGTCATTTCTTCACCTAAAACATTCCAAGGTTCAATTCCTGCACGTAATTCTAAATGTATATTGTTGATGTCAACCATTCCATATAAAGGAAATCTAAATTCAAAGAAAGGATCAAACCAATCTAATTCAAACTTATAACCTGCTTTATTTAATTGATTTACAATGTCTTTAATGTCTTCTTTAACAAAGTGTTCAATCAAAAATTTATCATGTAATTCTGTACCCCATCTCACTAAATTATGTTCGTAAGGTTTTTTCCAAAACCAAGAAACTAACGTTCTAACCAATAAGTTTTGTAATAAACTCATTTGTGCATGAGGAGGCATATCAAAACCACGTAATTCTAAAATTCCTAATCTTCCTGTAGAAGAATCTGGTGAATATAATTTATCAATACAAAATTCTGCTCTGTGTGTGTTTCCTGTTAAATCAGTTAATAAATGACGAAATAATCTGTCAGTTAACCAAAATGGAACCTCGCCATCTTTTGGAATTTGACTAAAGGCGATTTCTAACTCGTACAAACTATCATGTCTTGCTTCATCAACTCTAGGAGCCTGACTTGTTGGGCCCACAAAAGAGCCAGAAAACAAATACGATAATCCAGGGTGATGTTGCCAAAAAGTTAATAAGCTTCGTAACAAACTCGGCTTACGCAAAAGCGGACTATCTTTTGGAGAAACTCCACCTAAAGTTACGTGATTTCCACCTCCAGTTCCTGTATGTTTTCCATCTAACATAAACTTTTCGGTTCCTAATCTCGATTTTTTTGCTTCCTCGTAAATGGTAAAAGTTGTGTTTTTTAATTGATTCCAATCTAAAGAAGGATGCACATTTACCTCAATAACTCCTGGATCTGGAGTAATTTTCATCGATTCTATTCTGTTATCATGAGGTATTCCATATCCTTCTAAAATAACAGGAATTTCTAATTCTTTTGCAGTTGCTTCTATGGATGCTAATAAATCTAAATAAAATTCGGCATTGTCTAAAGGTGGTAAAAATAAATGCAATTTACCTTCTCTCACTTCTGAACAAATAGCAGTTCTTACAAAATAATTAGGCATATTTGTTGGAATGCCATTTTGCTGAAAATCTTCATATCTTTTAGAAGCTACTTGTCTAAAACTTGGCAACCTTTTCTTTGTAGAAAATAAATCTGGCTCGTAAATTGGGAACATTTCATGTGCTGGTTTTTGCTCTAAAGAATTTAAAGGCAAACGCAAACCAACAGGCGAATTTCCTGGCGTTAAATAAATATACTTTCTTCTAAAAGTCCATTCGCTACTAAACCACTTATCTTCGGTTTTATTTAAAGGTAAAACATAACCAACTGCTTTAGATGTGCCGTTTTTCAGAATTTCTGCAATCTTTTTTTCTGCGATAGAACTATCTTTATCTTCTGCAGGATTGTAATCAATTGGCATATTACCTTTTTCATACATCATTAAAAAAGCATCTTCATAAGTAGGTAAAATATGTTCTGAAGAAACGCCTAAATAACTCGTTAATTTCTCTAAAAATAAAATATCTGCATTTTCAGGAATTTCTGTTTTTGGAGCTAAAGCTGCTAATAAATTTTGGTTAAACCATATTTTTCGTCCATCTTTTCGCCAAACTAATTCAATGGACCATCTTGGAAGAGGTTCTCCTGGATACCATTTTCCTTGAGCATGATGTAAAAAGCCACCTTCAGAAAACTTATCTAAAAAACGTTTCGATAAATCTGCTGCTAAAGTTCTTTTGTGTGTACCATCTGCATCTGTATTCCATTCTGCACCTTCCATATCATCCACAGAAACAAAAGTTGGTTCTCCACCCATTGTTAAACGGACATCATTTTTTTGCAGTTCTTTTTCAACTTTATTTCCTAATTTATCAATGGCTTTCCATTGTTCTTGTGTATAAGGTTTTGTAACTCTTGGAGATTCTAAAATTCTTGTTACAGAATTCTCGAATTCAAATTCAGTTTCACAAATATCAGACAAACCAAAAACTGGAGCAGCACTTTCAAAAGAAGGAGTACAAGCTAAAGGGATATGACCTTCTCCAGCTAATAATCCAGAAGTTGCATCAAAACCAATCCAACCTGCACCTGGCAAATATACTTCTGCCCAAGCATGTAAATCTGTAAAATCTTCAGCAGGACCAGAAGGACCATCTAAAGATTGTTCATCGGACTTTAATTGTACTAAATAACCAGAAACAAAACGTGCTCCAAAACCTAAATGACGCAAAGCTTGTACAAATAACCAAGCATAATCTCTACAAGAACCATTTCTTTGTTCTAAGGTTTGCTCACAAGTTTGTACACCAGGTTCCATTCTGATATTGTAACTTAAATATTCATATATTTTTCTGTTGATGTCAATCAGAAAATAAATTGTTTTTCTTGGAGCCATATCTAAAGACGCCACAAAATCTTTTAATAAATCACCTTTTTCAGTAACTTCCAAATAGGGAAGGAGTTCCTTTTTAGTATTTTCAGAATAGGTAAAAGGAAACTCTTCAGCAGATTCTTCTACAAAAAAATCAAAAGGGTTTATAGTTTTTAAATCGGCAATAATTTCTACATCAATAGAAAGTTCTGTTGTTTTATCAGGAAAAACGACGCGTGCCAAATAATTACCAAAAGGATCTTGTTGCCAGTTAAAAAAATGATTTTCTGGCTTTATTTTTAATGAATAAGATTCTATTGGAGTTCTACTATGAGGTGCAGGTCTTAACCTGAAAATATGTGGTGAAAGCTTTACAGAACGATCGTATTTATATTTAGTTTTGTGTGATATTACAATTTTTAATGCCATAAATACGTCTTTTAGTAATTTAGATTTAAGCTTCTGTTAAAATAAAGAAACAGATACAATTTAACATACAAATATCACAAAATAAATTTAACTTATTGCTGATTATTGATATTTTAATGAAAATTTAGTTTTGATGTAATAAATTTAGTCAATTTATCATTTTGATAAAAATAATTTAATTTTAATCATTAATTTAGTGTATTATTTATAATTTATTTTATTAAATTTACAGAAAAAGCACATAATTTGAAAGCACCAACTAGTTTACCAATTTTTTCATCGTATAAATATGATTCCAAGTTTTATGATGAAATTTTTACAGACAATAATGAAGTAAGAGAGGTTTATGAAACACTCTTTAATTTATTTAGTGAGTATTCTGTAGACGATTTTGCAAATCTAAATGATAAAGCAAAAGATGCGTTTTTTAATCAAGGAATTACATTTCAAGTTTATGGAGATAAAGAAACGAAAGAAAAGATTTTTCCTTTTGATTTGTTTCCAAGAATAATTGGTCATGAAGAATGGCAAAAAATAGAAAAAGGCGCTTTACAAAGGAGCAAAGCTTTGAACCTTTTTTTATGGGATTTATATCATGATCAAAAAATAATAAAAGATAAAATTGTTCCAATAGATTTAATAAATTCTTCTGTTAATTTTTTAAAGCAGATGAAAGGATTTAATCCTCCTGGAGGAATTTATAACCACGTTTCTGGTACAGATTTAATAAAACATTCAGATGGTAATCATTATGTTTTAGAAGACAATATTAGGTGTCCTTCTGGAGTAAGTTACGTTGTTGGAAATAGAGCTGCATTAAAAAGAACTTTATTTGGGGTTTTTAATCATTATCAATCTTATAATGTTTCTGATTATGGACAAAACTTGTTGGAAATTATAGAATCTGTTAAGCCAAAAGGAGTAGACATTCCTAAATGTGTGGTTTTAACACCAGGTGTTTACAACTCAGCTTATTATGAGCACTCTTTTTTAGCAAAACAGATGGGAGTAGAACTGGTTGAAGGTAGAGATTTGTTTATAGAAAACGATTTTGTTTACATGAAAACCATTAGAGGTTTGGTAAGAGTTGATGTTATTTATAGAAGAGTAGACGATTTATTTATTGACCCTTTAGAATTTAATAAAGATTCTTTACTAGGTGTTCCTGGTTTGTTTAAATCTTATATGAAAGGTAAAGTTTGCTTGGTAAATGCACCAGGAACTGGTGTTGCAGATGATAAAGCGATTTATACGTACATGCCACAAATTATAAAATATTATTTAGATGAAGAACCAATTTTAAATAATGTACATACCTATCATTGTAGCAGACCAGATGAATTAAAATACGTTTTAGAAAATGTAGATAAATTGGTGGTAAAACCAGTAGATGAATCTGGAGGATATGGAATTTCTATCGGAAATAAATTAACCAAAGAAGAAATAGAAAAAGTAAAAGAAACAATAAAAGCAAGCCCAAGAAAATATATTGCACAGCCAATTATGTCTCTTTCTACACACGCTACTTATATAGAAGATGAAAACTCTTTTGAACCAAGGCATGTAGATTTAAGAACTTTTACTTTATTAGGGAAGGACAAAGATTTTGTGTTAAAAGGCGGTTTAACAAGAGTTGCATTAAAAAGAGGGAATTTAATTGTGAATTCATCTCAAGGAGGAGGATCTAAAGATACTTGGGTATTAAAAAAATAAAACAATTTTATGTTAGCAAGAGTAGCCAATAATTTATTTTGGATGGGACGTTATATAGAGCGTTCAGAGCATATAGCAAGATATATGAATGTGAATTATTTTTCTTCATTAGATGCTCCAAACGAGTTATCTCAATCAAGACAATTTGTATTACGTTCTATGCTTTTTGTTGCAGATGAAGAGGAAATAAAAGATGTTAAAGAATTAGATGAACAAAAGGTATTGTATGATATTGGTTTAAATCCAGAGAAACAATTCTCCATATTATCATCAATTCAAAATGCACAACAAAATGCAAATGGTGCCAGAGATTTAATTTCATCTGAATTATATGAATCTATAAACACTTTAAATAGAGTTGTAAAAAATTATAACAAAGATGTTTTTGTTAAAAATGGTTTGTTTGATTTTACAACAATGGTGACTGCAAATGTTGCATCATTAAGAACAAAAATTAGAGGAACCTTATTGCATGATGAGGTGTATGCTATTATTATGCTAGGTATTTATATTGAAAGAGCAAACCAAGTAATTCGTATTGTGAACTCTAAATATAATGATGCTTTAGTAGAGAAAGTAAATTCAGATATTTCTGTAACATCTAGTTATGAATGGACTACCTTGTTAAAATGTGTAGAAAGTTATGATATGATGCGTAGATATTATAGAAAAGTACCTTCAAGCAATACTGTTTTAGATTTTTTAATTCTAAATCCTGCTTGTCCACGTTCTATAATGAATTCTTTAAATAGCATCCATTATTATATTGGTTATTTATCAAAAGATGAAATACCACATAAAGATTCTGCAGCATTTTTAATCGGTAAATTAAAGTACGATCATCAATATAAAACGATTGAAGATGTGCAAGGAGATTTAAAGGTTTGTATCGAAAAATTAGTAGATGATTTATCTTTAGTTGGCGAAAAAATGGACAAAGATTATTTTAGCTTGTATTAAAAAAAACAATTATCAAACAAAATTTAAATCCACAGAGAATATCTTTTTCTGTGGATTTTTTTATTTCTCCAAATTGATGAAATTTCATAAACAAAAAAAGAGCAGCTGTTTGAAACAGCTGCTCTTAAAGATTATTAAAAAATAATCTATTATAGAGGTAACAATACTTGGTCAATTACGTGTACAATACCATTTGTAGTTTGCACATCTGGAATTACCATGTTTGCAGGAGATGTATTTCCTGAACCACGAACAGTTAAAACTCCATTATTGTAAGTTCCTAAAGTAATAGTATCACTTCCTAAAGCATCATAAGAACCCGCATTTAATTCAGAAGTAAAGCTATCTTTGCTTGTTTCTGCAAATACGTGGTTTAATAAAACTGCAGTTAATAAATCTTTATCAATCATTCTAACATCAGCAGGCTCATCAAAAGTTAACCCTAAAGCTGTTCCTAAATTGATAAAAGCTTGATCATTAGGAGCAAATACAGTAAATTTTGCAGCTGGATTACTTAAAGCTTCCGCTAATTCTGCATAGACAACAGCTTCTACTAAATAACTTAATTCAGGGTTTTTAAATACTGAAGCAGATTGCAATGCAATTGCAGATTCTACAACATTTCCACCAGTTGCAATCATTACTTTATCAATAACATGTACAGTTCCGTTTTCTGCTGTTATATCTGTAGCAATAATTTTAGAACCATTGATAAAAAGTGATCCATCTCTACTTACAAATCTTCTTGTTAATCCACCTAAAGCAGATGCAGAAGTTCCATTTGCAGCAATTGCAGAACTTGGTAAATTTCCGTTAGAAACGTGGTATAATAAAGTGTTTGTTAAAAAAGGAGTTTGTAAAACACCTAATGTAGATTCATCTAAACCTAAACGTGCGAAAGCACTATTGTTTGGTGCAAATACAGTATAATCTCCTGATGCATCATTTGGATTACTGTTACTTAAAACTCCTGCAACTCCACCATTAATGGCAGCTGCTTCTAAAGTAGAGAACGCGTCATTTGATACTGCAATATTTGCTATTGATGGTAATTCATCTTCGTAAGAAGAACTATTTTCACAAGAAGTTGCTGTTAATAGAACACTACATAGTGTTAGTCCAATTCCGAATTTTTTATATATATTTTTCATGATTATTTGTTTTAGTTTTATGTTGATTAAAATGAGTAAGAAATTCCACTATATGCTCCTGTAGAATCTCCTAAATTACGTCCTTCTATATACGTGTTTATTCCTGCTGTTAAGCCAAATCCTTTTACAATTGGTACAAACATATTTGCTCCAATTCTTGTGTAGTTTACACGAGTTGCAGGGAAAAATCCTGTAAAACCTTGTCCTAAAATATCTACACCATCAGAACTAGATAATTGGTTTGCGATAAAAATATCTCCATAAATAACAGAAGCTGCATACCCTAATTTTAATTCACTAATAAGCGCATTTGGTACTTCGTTACTTCTTAAGCTATATCCTACTTGACCAATAGCAAAAATTCCTGAATTATGTTTATAATTAGCAATTGCAAGACCAGTAATGTCTGTTGAACGATTACCAATTGCAATAATTGATTGTAAACCTTCATCTACATCATAATTTCCTAAAGGAGTTTCTACACCTAAAGCACCAATGATGTCTAAGTTACCATTCATCACTTCGTAAGATTTAATTTTGTACTTACCATAAATGCTTACATCTTGAAATCCACTTCTTTCATTTTCGAAGCCATTGTTTGCTAAAGTAGCAGGAGTTGCTTCACCAGTAGTTTGTATGTAAGGTAAACTTACGACAAAGTTTAAACGGTCAGAAAAACCATATTCTGCATACAATGAAACACTTTTAGTAGTTACCTTATTAAAAACAGGAACTGAATTTACTTTGTTTGGTACTAAAAAAACATCACTATAATCTTCTCTAGATTGTGTAACTGTTATACTACCTTCTCCTTTTGCTTTCATAAATCCGCTAATAGGACTTTGAGCTGCCATTGTTAAAGGAAGCATAAAAAGCATTCCTCCAAGTAATTTTAAATTGATTTTCATAATTTTAATTTGATTTAGTTTATAATTATTGTGTTCAGAATTATATACGAGAAATTTTAAAGGTTGGTTTTATTAAAATTATGTTAAAGGGAAAATAAGGGCGTTTTATAGATGAAAATAATTAAATTAACACCTTTTTTAGTGATTTAATTTGTTGATAATAAGTGTTTTGTGTTCGTTTTTTTTTAAGTTTAAATTTTTTTTATTTTTTTTAAAAAAAAACTTTAAAAATATATTTTTAACACTTTTATCTACAGAGTTATATCCTAATTGTTAAGCATTAATTGCTTCAAATATTAAAAAAAAAGGAATAAAAGAGGAGAGAGAAATTTGGAGTAGATGTTTTATTTATGATAGCTGTAGAATGTATTGTAAAAAGAAAGAGTACTAATTATAAAAATTAGTACTCTAAAATTATTAAATAAAGTTTCCCCCAAAACTATAAATAAATAATTATTGTAAATTTAACATTTTATTATAATTTATATAGGTAAATAATCGAAAAATTTATTAATTAGATATTTTTTAATAAAGGTTGTTCTCTTTTAAAGTAATCTTTTGGGTTTTGTTTTAAGAATAGTTCAAAATCTTTTGAAAAATGCGATTTAATATAATGATCATACATAATAAGTACATCGTTCAAATTTACTTAAACAATTAAAACTTTTCATGTTCTTAAACTTAAGCAGGAGAGTCGTTTAATAATTTTCAAATAATATCGTAAGTAAATTTATTCCTTTGTGTGGTCATAAAGAACAGGTTGTTTTACTTGGCTAAATAACCAATCATACATAGCATCTTCATGAAATAATCGTTCTACTTGGCTATGATTAGCGCCTTTTATAGTTGTAAATGTAACATCTGCATTGGGTTCGCATTTTTTAATAGCATCATACATCTTTTGTGATTCTTTGATTGGTACAATCTTATCAAGATCTCCATGTTGAATCCATAGAGGAATAGTCGATAAATTACAACTGTCTTTTACGTTTCCACCTCCACAAATAGCAACAGCTGCTGTTAATTTATTGGGGTACTTTCCTGCAAAATGTAAAGTTCCATAAGCGCCTAAACTCATGCCACATATGTAAATTCGTTTTGCATCTACACAATAATTTAGTTGTAAATATTCAATTAATTCCAGTAATTTATCAGGATTCCAACTACCTTTTGCTAGTTGAGGAGCTACAACTATACCTGGTATTTCTCTGCCTTTCTCCATAGCTCTTAAAACTCCATAACGTTTTACAAGGTTTAAATCGGTTCCAGAAAGGCTTTTACCATGTAAGAATATTAATAATGGTTGATTTATATCTGCTTTTCCTTCAGGAACATGTATCCAAAATGGATATGTGGTTTTATCTTTTACAGTCTTTAATTGAGAATAACTAAATTGGGTTATTAGAAAAAACACTAATAAATTGATATAGGATGTCGTTTTCATTGATAACATGATTAATTTTAGAATCGTAAAAGTATCGTAATTTTAAGTAAAAAAAAAGAAGCTATCCAATTTGAATAGCTTCTTTTAAGTTTTATATATCTCGTTCTTTTAATTGTTTTCAATCCAGTTTTTAGCATTTACAAATGCTTCTAACCAAGGCGTAACTTCATCTTTTCTGTTTGTTGGGTAATTTGCCCAATTCCATTGAAAAGTAGAACGCTCAATATGTGGCATTGTAACTAAATGTCTTCCAGATTTGTCACACATCATTGCTGTGTTAAAATCAGAACCATTTGGGTTATTTGGGTATCCTTCATAACCGTATTTTGCAACAATATTATAGTTTTCTTCAGCTTCTGGTAAGTTGAATTTACCTTCTCCATGAGAAATCCAAACTCCTAATTCTGTTCCTGCTAAACTAGATAACATTACAGAATCATTTTCTTGAATTTTTACTGAAGTAAAAGAACTTTCATGTTTCTTAGAATCATTATGAACTAATTTTCCATGTACTTTATGATCAGGATTTATTAAATCTAATTCCATCCATAATTGTGCTCCATTACAAATACCAACAGATAAAGTATCTTCTCTTTTAAAGAAGTTCTTTAAAGCTTTCTTCGCTTTTGTATTGTATAAAAATGCTCCAGCCCAACCTTTAGCAGAACCTAAAACATCTGAATTAGAGAAACCTCCAACAGCACCAATAAACTGAATATCTTCTAAAGTTTCACGACCAGAAATTAAATCTGTCATGTGTACATCTTTCACATCAAAACCAGCTAAATACATTGCATTTGCCATTTCACGTTCAGAATTTGAACCTTTTTCTCTAATGATTGCAGCTTTCGGTTTATTCTTTCCGATTTTTGGAAGTTTTCCTGTAAAGTTCTTTGGAAAAGTATATTGTAGAGGTTGATTTTTATAATTGTCAAATCTGTTTTTAGCCAAACCATTTGATGTTTGTTTGTCATCTAACAAATAAGAAGTTTTGTACCAAACATCTCTTAGTTCAGCAACATTAAATGTGAAATTTTCTTCACTATTTTTAATATTTACAGTTCCTGAATTGTTTGCAGTACCTATATTGAAAAACTCAATGTTATTTTCTGATAAAATTGTTTCTACAGAAGCATCTGCTTGAAAAACAATTCCTGAATTTTCTGAGAATAATACTTTGATAGAATCTTCTTCATTTAAAGCAGAAATATTAAAATCTGCTCCTAAATTTACATCAGCAAAACACATTTCTAATAAAGTAGTTATTAAACCTCCAGAAGCAACATCATGCCCAGCAGAAATTTTATCACCTTTAATTAAGTTTTGAATTGTATTAAACGTATTCTTTACAAAAGCCGAATTTTTAACGTCTGGAGCTTCATTTCCAATCGTATTTAAAACTTGGTAAAAAGAACTTCCTCCTAATTTAAATTCATCTTGAGAAATATTAATGTAATAGATATTTCCTCCATCAACTTTTAAAAGTGGCTCAACAACTTTACTTATTTCGTTACAGTTTCCTGCAGCAGAAATGATAACAGTTCCTGGAGCAATTACTTCACCATCAGCATATTTTTGCTTCATTGATAAAGAATCTTTTCCTGTAGGAACGTTAATTCCTAAATCTATAGAAAATTCTGAAACTGCTTTTACAGCTTTGTATAAACGAGCGTCTTCACCTTCATTTTTACAAGGCCACATCCAATTTGCAGAAAGTGAAATTGAATCTAAATTATCTTTTAAAGGTGCCCAAATAATATTGGTTAAAGATTCTGTAATTGCATTTCTACTTCCAGCAGCAGGATCAATTAATCCAGAAATAGGGGAGTGCCCAATTGAAGTAGCAACACCTTCTTTTCCATTATAATCCAAAGCCATTACTCCAACATTATTCAATGGAATTTGCAAAGGACCAACACATTGTTGTTTGGCAACTTTACCACCCACACATCTATCTACTTTGTTTGTTAACCAATCTTTACAAGCAACAGCTTCTAACTGTAAAACTTGCTCTAAATAGATTTGTAAATTCTTAATTTTATATCTTGAATTTTTATAATTTCTGATAACTGTTTTATCTGTCAAAATCGTTTTTGGAGACGAACCAAACATATCTTCTAAAGCTAAATCCATAGGTTTTTCTCCTGTTGATTTTGATTCGAAAGTAAACCTGTTGTCATTCGTAACTTCACCAACATCATAAATAGGAGAACGTTCTCTATCTGCAATTTTATGTAAAGTTTCTAGATGCTTTTCAGCAATCACTAATCCCATTCTTTCTTGAGATTCGTTTCCAATAATTTCTTTGGCTGATAATGTTGGGTCACCAACAGGTAATTTATCTAAGTCGATTTTTCCACCTGTATCTTCTACTAATTCTGATAAACAATTTAAATGTCCTCCAGCTCCATGATCGTGAATGGAAACAATAAAATTTTCATCACTTTCCACCATTCCACGAACTGCGTTTGCAGCACGTTTTTGCATTTCTGGATTTGATCTTTGCACAGCATTTAATTCAATTCCTGATGCAAATTCTCCTGTATCTGCAGACGAAACTGCAGCTCCACCCATTCCAATTCTATAGTTTTCTCCACCAAGAATAACAATTTTATCTCCTTCTTTTGGAGTATCTTTTAAAGCTTGATCTGCTTTTCCATATCCAATTCCTCCAGCTTGCATAATAACTTTATCGAAACCAAGTTTTCTTGCAGGAGAATCACTCACAGAAGAATTTTCTTCATGTTCAAAAGTTAATACAGAACCTGTAATTAGAGGTTGACCAAATTTATTTCCAAAATCGGATGCTCCATTAGATGCTTTTATTAAAATATCCATTGGAGTTTGGTATAACCAATCTCTAGCTTCAAATTTGTTTTCCCAATATCTTGTGTTTTTAACAGAATCGATAGAAGCTTCTAATCTTGAATAAGAAGTCATGTAAACAGCTGTTCCTGCTAAAGGTAAAGAACCTTTTCCTCCAGCCAATCTGTCTCTAATTTCTCCTCCAGAACCAGTTGCAGCTCCATTAAAAGGCTCTACAGTTGTTGGAAAATTATGTGTTTCTGCTTTCAAAGAGATAACAGATTCAAATTCTTTAGTTTGATAAAAATCTGGTTTGTCTGCTGTTTTCGGTGCAAACTGTTCCACTTTTGGACCTTTTATAAAAGCCACATTATCTTTATATGCAGATACAATATCGTTTGGAAATTGTTTTGCGGTTTCTTTGATCAACTTAAATAATGATGTTGGCATTTCTTCACCATCGATTACAAAAGTTCCGTTGAAAATTTTATGTCTACAGTGTTCTGAGTTTACTTGGCTAAAACCAAATACTTCAGAATCTGTTAATTTTCTTCCTATTTTAGTAGCAACACTTTCTAAGTATGCTACTTCTTCATCACTTAAAGATAATCCTTCTTGATTGTTATATTCAGCAATGTCATCAATATTTAAAACGGCTTCTGGTTTTATATCGATTAAAAAAGAATCTTGATGTAAACTTTTATACTTTTCAGAAATCATTGGATCAAAATCCGTAAAATCTTCAGAAACAACTTTAAACTCTTCAATTCTAATGATGTCTTTGATGCCCATATTTTGGGTAATTTCTACTGCATTTGTACTCCAAGGAGTAATCATTGCAGCTCTTGGCCCAACAAGAGTGGCATCAATAGATAATTCTTCTATTTTTGGTTGATTAGCAAATAGCCAAGTCAATTTATCAATTGTAGTTTTAGCTAATTTCTTAGTTGTTTGAACAGTAAATATTTTACTATTTATATCTCCGAAAAAATGAATCATTATAAGTGTTTTGGTATATGATTGAAAAATGCAAATTTACTTTTTTTCAATTGAATACTAATAATTAATTTAGTTGAAATATATCAGTTATTCATTTGTTTATCAACCAAAAAAAAAGACCATCTATAAAGACAGTCTTTTTTTAATTATTTCTAGAAAATTCGATTAATTTCTAATCAATTTTTGAGTCATTGATTTTTTGTTAGCTTCTAACTTCACAAAATATACTCCTTTAGATAATTTAGAAATATCAATGCTATTTTTGTCTGAAGTTATTCTAGTTGTTTTTACAACTTTTCCTAAAGCATTGTAAATGATAACCTCTGTGTCTGAAACTGTTTCAATGTTTACAAAATTTCCGTTTGTAGGATTTGGATACATTTTAAAAGTATCTAATAAATTATTGTTTGAAACACTTAAAGTACCATTAAAATTTCCAATATCGCTAGTTGTATTTAACTCATAATAAGTCCAATCATTTCGTTCATTATAATCTGTAGTTGGCCCTGTAATATTAGAATTTCTTCTTAAAGTAATATTTTTAGCAAAATCATCAGTGCCATCTAAATCTCCAATAATATCGATTAAAACATCATTTTTAAATAAACCAACTCTATCATCACCATTAAAATTCATTGGTGTTTGATCTGGATATGATAAATCATATATGTTTGCATTTGTTAAATTTGTATCAGTTGCACCTGCGTTAACAATAACAAAAACATCATTAATATTTATAGTTTTCCCTTCTAAAGATAAGTTTCCTTCCCAAGTACCATTAGATTGTCTTTTAATTGTGTAAGGAGATAAATCTACATTATTACTTGTTAAATTTACTAATTCTAAAGCTTTGTTTGAGCCAGAACCTTCTACATATTCTGAGAAAAACAATTCAGAAACATTACTTGTCCCATCTGTTGTTGTACCAATTACTGGAGTAGATTTTGCAGAACTATTATTAGCGGCATCTTTTGCTAAAACAGTAATACTATAGGTTGTAGAAATTGCTAAATTTGTAACAATATAATTTGTATTCGTTGAGTTTCCGTTAAGAGTTCCATCAACAAAAATATCATAACTAGCGACTCCTGAATTATCTGTTGAGGCTGTCCAGTTTACTCTAAAACTGGTTCCTGCTTGGTTTGTAATTGTAACATTTGTAGGTACAGATGGAGCTTCCAAATCTGTTAAAGTAGTTCCATTTACAGCAGTTGATTGTGCAGATTTATTGTTTGCAATATCTTTTGCTAATACTGTAATGCTATAAGTTGTATTAGGATTTAAGTTTGTAATTGAATAATTTGTTGTAGATGTGTTTCCATTCAAATTTCCATTTACAAAAACTTCATATTTAGTAACTGCTTCATTATCTGAAGAAGCTGACCAATTTACATCTATGCTTGCTGTTGTAATATTACTTAAAGCAATATTTGTTGGTACAGTTGGAGCTTCATCATCTGCTGTGATGTAAAGTCCCCAAGAATCTATTGCATTTTCTCCACCCCAAATTCTTGTTGCTAAATATGCATTATCTATAAAAGGATTTCTATTTCCTTGTGCGTAAGTCTCATTTGAATCATGATAGGTGTTTCTTTGTCTTTCGAAATCTGAAACAGGATCTTCAACATTCCATTCTAAGAATAAATTGATCATATCATCTGGAGTAGAAGCACTGCTGCCAATACCAACACCAGTAGGTTTACATTGGTTTCCATAACGAATATACATGTACATCATCATTCTTGCAACATCTCCTTTCCATTCATCTCCTGGAAACCAGCCACCAGAAACACTACCAGCATTTCCAGAACCATCTGCAAATTTAAGACTTCCTCTTTGACCATTAAAACCAACATCTGAAGGACGTAAATGATGAGCATCTGCACCAGGACCAGATGTACCTAAATTAGGATTTCCTAAAGATTTTGCATAAGTATGCTCTCTGTTCCAGTCGCTAGAACCTCCTCCATTTTGGTTAATTCCTCTTGTTCTTGCTGTTGTTCCACTTGCTGAATATCCATATATTAATAGCACTTCAGAACTGTTTTCTGGATTTACATCTGTTGCTTTTAGAGCATCCCAACCATAAGATAGAATATTTGTATGAGCAGCAATCGTTTTTGTCGCTAATTCTTCTTTTAATTCAAGACCTGATTTTGCCAAGTCAAGTCCAGTATAATAAGGTTCTTGGGCAGAAATTATTGTCGTTAAAAAAAGTAATAATAGAAGTAGATTTTTTTTCATGATTATAATAATTTAAAAAACGATCCATTAAAATGAATCGTTTTTTGTTAAAGGGTAATTGTATTAGTTTTTTATTAATTTCTTTAAAGTTGCTTGTTTACCAGTTGTAATTTGAACCATATAAACTCCTTTTGATAGAGTATTTATATTTATAGTATTCTCATCTTTAGATAGTTTTGTATTCAAAACTTGTTTTCCTAAAACATTGTAAATTTGAATTTGAGCATTTTCTAATAAATTAAAATACACCTTATTCCCATTTGTAGGATTTGGATACATTTTAAAAGTATTTAAAAAAGTATCTGCTGTACTTAAAGTTGCAGTATGGCTTCCAAAATTATCTAATGTTGCTGCGGATAATATTTCCCATTCATTTTCAGTAAACGTTGTATTTGGAGCTGAAATAGTTGCTTTTCTTCTCCAAGTTTTATTGTGAATATGGTCTCTAGAATTACCATCTTCACCAATAATATCTATCAAAACACCATTTTTATACAAACCTACTGGATCGTTTCCATTAAAGTTCATAGGCGATCCAAATTGATAAGGGAAAGTATCGATATTTGGTGGACCATATAAATCTGCTTCGTCTATAAGTTTTTGTTCAGTTACATCTGCATGAACAATTACAAAAACATCTCCAGGAATAATATCTACATTTCCTAAAGGATAATCATCTACCCAAGAACCTCCATTAGATTGTTTTTGAATAGAATATTCTGATAAATTTATGGTACCACCAGTAAGGTTTACAATTTCAATTGCTTTCTGATTCCCAGTACTTGGAGCAGGTTCTGTATATTCAGAAATAAACAATTCTGAAACCCCATTAAAAGTTCCTGATGTTGTTATTGCAGAGATTGCTACTGTTTTATCTGATTCGTTATTATCAGAATCTTTTGCTAAAATTTGTACAGAATAGTTTGTTGATGCAGTTAAGCCAGTTACTATGTAAAAAACATCTGAGGTTGTACCATGTAAAGTATTATCTACATATACATCATAATTTGCAACTGCACTGTTATCTGTAGAAGCAGTCCAAGAAACTTTAAATGAAGAATCTGTTTCGTTGCTAACAGTTACATCTGTAGGTGTAGTTGGCGCAATTAAGTCTCTTAAAGTTGTACCATTTACAACAGCACTTTCAGCAGACATATTATTAATCAAATCTTTAGCAACAACCGAAAATGTATAGGTAGTGTTCGTTTCTAAATTTGCTACTAATATGTTAGTACTAGTTGTCTGTTCTTGTAAAACACCATTTACTAATACATTATAACCTGTTACACCAATATTATCTGTTGAAGCATCCCAAGAAATATCAATAGAATTTAAAGAAATGTTGCTTAAAGTAACATTTATTGGAGTTGTAGGTGCTTGTGTATCTGTGCTTTTGTAGATTCCCCAAGTATCATCTGCAGAGTTCCCTCCCCAAATTCTTGTTGCTAAATAAGGATTATCTATAAATGGATTTCTATTTCCTTGAGCTGCATTGTTAGTAATATCTGCATGATACGTGTTTCTAGCAATTTCTATTTCAGAAACAGGATCTTCTGCATTCCACTGTAAGAAAAGATCAATCATTTCATCTTCCGTAAATTTCTTGCTACCTACACCAACTGCAGTTGGTAAACAAACCTCTCCATATCTTAAATACATGTACATAATCATTCTTGCAGCATCTCCTTTCCATTCGTCTCCTGGATACCAAGCTGCAGTATTTGGACCATCTAAACCATTATGAAAATCTACATTAGAAAAGTTTGAAGTTCCAGAACCTCTTCCGTATTTTCTATTATTTCTAGTTGAATTACGTGTTCTGTCTGCAGCTCTTAAATGATGAGCATCTGTTGCTGGTCCAGGAACATCAGTATCTAAAACTGGATTTGCCAATGATTTTGGGAAAACATGTTCTCTGTTCCAAACAAAAGAATCTCCATTACCAATATCTTGACTTCTATTATCTCTAGAATAATCGTTCGTATCATCATTATCAGATCCATCTTCCCAACCATAAAATAAAACGACATGACCTAAAATATCAACATTTTTATCGGTTGCATTGGTAGCATCCCAAACATCAGGTCCACTACTAGTGTATTCTAAAAAATGAGTATGAGCAGCAATTGTTTTGATTGCTAAAGCCTCTTTAAGTTGTGTGCCAGAAAGCGTTAAGTCTACATCATTATAATAACTTTGTTGCGCAAAGAAAGTAAATGAGAGCATTGTAAATGCTAAAAGTAATGTTTTCTTCATATTCTAATATTTAATTAATTTTGATTTATATATTTTATTTTCAATTTCAAAAGTAAGCATATAGATTCCTTTTGATATTTTTTTAACGTTAATATTATATGTAGGATTTTTTTGATAAAAAACTTTTTTACCTAATAAATTGTAAATACTAATATTTTTTATTTTACTATTTGTTGTATTGGTAATGTTTAAAATATCTCTTACAGGATTGGGATAAAATTGAATATTACCTTTCGAAAAAGAATTAGCTGAAAGTACAATTGCACTGTGTTGCCCAAAATTATCTGCATTGTCTTTATCAAAAACATCCCATTCGTTTGTTAGGTTGAAATTGATGTTAGGTTGTGTAATATTTTTTTTTCTTCTTAATGTTTTATCCGTTCCAAACTCTATTTGTCCACTGTTATAGGTTCCAATAATATCAATTAAAATATTATTTTTAAATAAACCAATTGGATCATCTCCATCAAAATTTAGTGGCGCTCCAAAATTGGTGTCTCCATTATTTACACGAATAGAATCTGCAAGAGAAATTAAAAAGTCTCCAGCGATTCTAGCTTTTTGAGACTTACTAGCTGGATGCTCTCCAGCTGCTTCATTAACAATGACAAAAACATCTTGAGATTTTATTATTTTTCCTGTTAAAGATAAATTGTATTGCCAATCTGCCTCATTTAAACCACCATTAGTTTGTCTTTTTATGCTGTATGCACTTAAATCGATATCAGTATCTGTTAAATTTACCAATTCTAAGGCTTTATTCCAAGAGGAGCCTTCTAAATATTCTGAAAAAAAGATTTCTGTAGAATTAGTACTATTATTATTGGTTGTTGCAGTTATTGAATCACTTAAATCAGACACATTATCAGCTTTATCTTTTGCTGAAATTTGCACTGAATAAGACGTAGCTGTTGATAAATTAGTAATAGTATACATGGTTTCTGATACAGTAGCTATTTTAGTATCATTTAAAAAAACATCATATGCTGTAACAGCTGTATTATCTGTTGATGCATCCCAAGAAACTACAAAAGAAGTGGTGGTTTCATTACTGATAACAATATTTGTAGGGATACTTGGAGGTTCTGTATCTTTTAAGGTTGATGAACTTAAAGCAACACTTTCTGATGAAATATTATTAACAATATCTTTTGCTAGAACTGTAAAACTATAATTTGTATCAGAATTTAATTGATTAATAATTAATGATGTGTTGGTTGTATTTGTAAATAAATTACCATCTACAAAAACATCATAACTTGAAACGGCTATATTATCTGTTGCTGCTGTCCAAGATAAATCAATAGAAGAAGTTGTGTTATTTGATGCTACTAAATTAGTTGGAGTAGAAGGTGCTTGTATATCATTACTCGTATAAATTCCCCAAGAATCTTCTGCTTTGTTACCTCCCCAAATTCTAGTTGCTAAAATAGGGTTGTCTATAAATGGGTTTCTATTTCCTTGCGCATTTTGATTTGCTGTATTTTCATGATAGGTGTTTCGCTGTTTTTCAAAATCTGATACAGGATCGTCTACATTCCATTCTAAAAACAAATCAATCATATCATCTAGAGTAGAAGAGTTGTCTCCAATTCCAATATTTGATGGTAAACATCTGTTATTGTATCGAACATACATATACATCATCATTCTTGCAACATCTCCTTTCCACTCATCTCCTGGATACCAACCTCCATTTTGTTGGATGCCAGAATTGCCAGAACCAGTTGTAAATTTTCTGTTATTTCTTGATGAATTTCTTTGAGCATCTGCAGGTCTTAAATGATGTGCATCTGAACCAGGGCCAGCATCAGATAAAGGAGGTACACCTAAAGATTGAGAAAATACATGTTCTCTATTCCAGTCTCCAGGAGTTCCACTATTATCATCGATTCCACGTTGTCTATCATTAGTTACATCTGCATCTGAGCCATTTTCAAATCCGTAAATCAATAAAACCTCTTGGTTATTATTTGGATTAACATCTGTAGCTTTACTTGCGCCCCAAACTTGATCGTAGAATAAAAATTGAGTATGTGTACTAATAATTTTAGTAGCTAATTCTTCTTTTAAAGTAATTCCTGTTAAATTTAAATTGACATCATTATAATATGTTTGTTGCGCATACATATATGTTGAGCAAACAAATAATAGTAAAAATGTAATTTTTTTAATCATAAAACTGTTTTTAACATAAAACAATTTCTTTTTCAGGGTTGTAATTTTACAAATAGCAATAAAAATGTAAAACTTACTTCTTTTCTAAAAGAGCCATATAAAATCCATCAAATCCAGAAATATGAGCAAGTACTTTTTTATCACTTACAAAGGTAAAATCTTTACCTGATTCTGATTCTAAAAAAGTTTTAACTTGATTTTGATTTTCTGATGGCAATATAGAACAAGTTGCATACACCATTTTTCCTCCAGGTTTTACCATTTTAGAATAATCTTGTAAAACTTGTTGCTGAACTTTTTTAATATTATCGATAAATTCAGGTTGTAATTTCCATTTAGAATCTGGGTTTCTACGAATAACACCTAAACCAGAACAAGGAGCATCAATTAAAACACGATCTGCTTTACCATAAAGTTTTTTAATCGGTTTTGTAGAATCAATTACACGCATATCTATATTATGCGCTTTGTTTCTTTTTGCTCTTACTTTTAGTTTACGGAGTTTACTTTCGTAAATATCCATGGCTATTATTTGTCCTTTATTTTCCATTAAGGCAGCTAAATGCAATGTTTTTCCTCCAGCTCCAGCACAAGTATCTATTACTTTCATTCCTGGTTTTACATCTAAATAAGCAGCAACTAATTGAGATGAGGCATCTTGAACTTCAAAAAAACCATTATGAAAAGCTTCGGTTTTAAAAACGTTTGCTCTTTCTGGTAAAACCAAAGCATCTGGATGATTAGGTACAAACTCAGTATTTACATCTTCGGCTTTTAATTTCTTTTGAAGAATTTCTTTAGAGATATTTAAAGTGTTTGTTCTTAAAATAACTTTAGCCTGCTCATTTAAAGCAGCAATTTCTTTTGTCCAAACTTCTTCTCCTAATTCAGCAAGACACAATTCGTCCATCCAGTCAGGAATAGATTCTCTGTATTTTCTAGTTTTCGATAATTCTGCAAAACGACCTTTAATACGTCTTTCTGGCACATCACCAACTTGGTTCCAATCTGGTAATTTTATACCTCTTAAAATACACCAAACAGAGAACAATCTCCAGATGTTATCTCTGTCATAAGGTAGTTTTACTTCAGCAATTTCAGCATATAGTCTGTTCCAACGAACAATGTCGTAAATGGTTTCTGCAACGAACTTACGATCTCTTGCCCCCCAACGTTTGTCTCTTTTTAATGCTTTTTCTACAGCCTTATCTGCGTAAACACCTTCATTAAATATATCTCTAATACTGTCTATAACAGCAAATGTTAAGTTTCTATGTAATCTCATTTTATTATTTGATAAATGGGCTGCAAAGATACATCAATTAAAAAGATTATTGTTTTTGATGATTAATATATTTTGCGAGTCAAATTATTGTTTTGCAAGTAAGATAAAAATTAAATTTTATTTTTAAATATTGATAAAATTATAGTTTTGTTATAAAAATGGAAGTTCTTTAATTAAAACTTTTTATTAGAGAACTATCTCTAAAAATGTATATTCTAAATGATTTTAAATTATTTTTGAAATCAAAATTTATAATGATTTGTGTATTTTCGTTCTTTATAAATATTAAAGTTGATTTTAAACAAACCCATCACATATATTTCAGGAATTAGCGCTCAAAGAGCAGCACTTTTTTACACAGAGTTAGGTGTAAAAACGTGTAACGATTTGCTTAATTTTTTTCCTTTTAGGTATATTGATAAAACTCAATTTTATGCTATAAAAGAGTTGCAACCCAACTCATCTGAAGTGCAAGTTGTAGGTAAAATTACCAATATAAAATCGGTTGCTCAAAAAAGAGGCAGTAGGTTAGTAGCTACTTTTCAAGATGCAACAGGAACAATGGAGTTGGTTTGGTTTCGTGGTCAAAAATGGATTAAAGACTCGTTAAAAGTAAATGAACCTTATGTAGTTTATGGAAAACTGAATCATTATAATGGCTCTTTTAGCATTCCTCATCCTGAATTGGAATTGGTTACAGAATACAAAAAAAAGTTGCAATCTAAAATGCAACCTGTATATCCATCCACAGAAAAATTAACAAATGCTGGAGTTTCAAATAAATTGATACGCAATTATATTCAGAAATTGTTGCAGCAAATTTACGATTCACTTCAAGAAACATTATCAAAAGAAATTATTGATGATTTTAAGTTGATATCCAAAAGAGATGCTTACTTAAATGTTCATTTTCCTAAAAGTCAAGAAAATTTAACTAGAGCGCAAAATCGCTTAAAATTTGAAGAATTGTTTTTTATTCAATTACAATTATTGCGTAAGAAACTCATCAACAAAACAAAAATTAAAGGATTTATATTTGAAAATGTTGGCCCAATTTTTAATGAGTTTTATAGTGATAAGTTACCATTCGATTTAACCAATGCACAAAAAAGAGTTCTAAAAGAAATTAGAAAAGATGTGGCTTCAGGAGCGCACATGAATCGTCTTTTACAAGGAGATGTTGGTTCAGGAAAAACAATTGTTGCATTATTGTCGATGCTTTTGGCTATTGATAATGGTTTTCAAGCCACAATTATGGCACCAACAGAAATTTTGGCAAATCAACATTATATAGCTGTTTCAGAACTTTTACAAGGAATGGATATTAAAGTTGATATTTTAACAGGCTCAGTTAGAACAAAAAAACGAAGAGAAATTCACGCTAATTTAGAAGATGGAACTTTACATATTTTGATTGGTACACACGCTTTGTTAGAAGATAAAGTAAAATTTAAAAACTTAGGAATTGCAATAATAGACGAACAACACAGATTTGGGGTAAAACAAAGAGCACAATTATGGAAAAAAGGAGGCCCATCCCAACCTTCCCAAAGGGAAGGAGTCCAATCTTTGCGCAAAAAATATATGACTGCTCGTCCATCAATTTATAAATTGATGAAAGAATTGCAATTGGAACGTAAAAAGAAAACTACAGAGGCTGAACAAATTCTTTGGGAACAATTGAAAACTAAAAAATTAGATTATAAATTTAGAAGACAACATATTGTTGATGAGTTTATTGTCGATTTTATTTGTATCGAAAAAAACTTAATAATTGAAGTTGATGGCAAATATCACAATACAAAAGAACAGCAAGAAGCAGATGATTTAAGAACAAAAATTCTACAAGAATTAGGTTTCAAGGTAATCAGATTTACAAATGAAGAAGTAATAGGAAACATAGAAAATACAATATCAAACATTTCACAACAATTACAAACAGAAAAAACCAACAGTGATAAAAGCCTCCCTTTTGGGGAGGTTGGAGGGGCTTCTTTACCCCCACACATTTTAGTAATGACTGCAACACCAATTCCTAGAACTTTAGCAATGTCAGTTTATGGAGATTTAGATATTTCTGTAATTGATGAATTGCCTCCAGGAAGAAAAGAAGTAAAAACTGTTCATAGATTTGATAGCAACAGATTATCTGTTTTTAAATTTATGAAAGATGAAATTGCAAAAGGCAGACAAGTATACATTGTTTATCCGTTAATTCAGGAATCGGAATCTATGGATTATAAAGATTTAATGGATGGTTTTGAAAGTGTTTCTCGCGAATTTCCATTGCCAAAATATCAAATAAGTATTGTGCATGGAAAAATGAAACCTGCAGACAAAGAACACGAAATGCAACGTTTTGTAAAACACGAAACTCAAATTATGGTGGCAACAACCGTCATTGAAGTTGGTGTAAATGTGCCCAATGCAAGTGTTATGATTATTGAAAGTTCAGAACGATTTGGTTTAAGCCAATTGCACCAATTAAGAGGAAGAGTTGGTAGAGGAGCAGACCAAAGTTATTGTATTTTACTGTCAAGTTTTAAATTATCTGCGGAAGCAAAAACGCGTTTAAAAACCATGGTAGAAACCACTGATGGTTTTAAAATTGCTGAAGTAGATTTAAAATTACGTGGACCAGGAAATTTAATGGGCACACAACAAAGTGGCGTTTTAAACCTAAAAATTGCTGATGTTGTTAAAGATTCCAAGATCTTAGTTTCTGCAAGAAATACAGCTATTGCCTTGTTGCAAGAAGATTCCAATTTGTCGAAACCAGAAAACGCGATGATTAAAGCTACTTATTTAGCCATTTCTAGAAGTTCTAAAATTTGGAGTGAAATTAGTTAGGTAATGTTTTTAATTCCTTATCTATTATTTCATACAATTCCTTTTCCCAATTTATTCCTTCAATTTTTGGATATTTTCCATTTATTCTAAAATCTCTCGGACTTATGATAACTTTTATATTATTATTATTTATAGCTTTTTTTGTTAATAAGAAAACTTCTTCTATTGCTTCATCTCCAATCGGAATGCACCCAATAGTTGCGGATTTTCCGTGAATAAAAATATCTCCTCCCATTTTTGATAAATCAGTAAATTCAGTTTTCGATTTGTCAAAATCATTTGGGTAATTTACTTTTATTGATAAATAATATGAACTATTAGGATTTAAATATTCAACTTTATAAATTCCTTCGGGTATTTGTCTATCTCCTTCTTTCAGTTTCGGACCAAGTTTGCCACTAAAAGCTGTAAATGGATATTCCTTAATTTTCTTTATACCATTATAATCTTTTGAGTAAACTTCAAGTGTTTTTTCTTCCTTAAATGCAACAAGGACTATTTCTGATGGGTAATCCATTTTATAACCTGCCAAACTCAAGTTTTTCTCAAGTCGATTCCATACATTTTCTTCCAAATTTTTTATTCTGGATTCAACAGTTTCTTTTCCTTTTATTTTATTCAAAATCGGAATATAAATTGACCTTCCAAATTTCATACATAAAATTATAATTAAAGCAAACGCTAAAATTGAAATTAGTTTTCTCGTCATTTTTCTCTAATGTTACCTAACTCATTATAAAACAACTTTTATTACGCATATCTTGTAAATATAATCCAAATTTTATTAAACTTTAAAAAATCAACCTACAACTCCAGCAGCCTTTTAGCAGCATTAAAAGGCGTTGTTTTTCCATTTTCTAAATCCTCAATTTCTTTTAATAGTGCATTTTTAATTAATGGATTTTGATAAAAATTAGCTTTCAATTGTTGGTCAATAGTAGCTAATAGCCAGTATTTATTTTGCTGATTTCGTTTTTTATCAAAATAGTTGTTGGCTTTTGTCAAAGCAATATAATCCACAATCATTTTGTCGATTTTATCAATTCCGATGTTTTTTAAAGCACTTGCTGTTAAAACTTTTGGTTGCCAATTACTTTCTTTTATTGGGTATAAATGCAAAGCTCTGTTGAATTCAACTTTGGCGATTTTGGCATTTTTCTCATTATCACCATCAGCTTTGTTGATAACGATTGCATCTGCCATTTCAATAATTCCACGTTTAATTCCTTGCAATTCATCACCTGCACCAGCAAGTTTTAGCAACAAAAAGAAATCGACCATAGAATGTACCACAGTTTCAGATTGCCCAACTCCAACAGTTTCAATAATAATGGTATCAAAACCAGCAGCTTCACACAAAATTATAGATTCTCTGGTTTTTTGTGCAACTCCACCCAAAGAAGTTCCAGAAGGCGAAGGCCTGATAAACGCATTTTTATCAGTCACTAATTCTTCCATTCTAGTTTTATCACCTAAAATAGAACCTTTATTTACAGAACTACTTGGGTCAACAGCCAAAACAGCTACTTTTTTATGTTGAGAAGTTAAATGTTTTCCAAAAGATTCGATAAATGTACTTTTTCCAACTCCAGGAACTCCTGTAATTCCGATTCTTACAGATTTGTTAGCAAAAGGCAAACAGCGTTCTAAAATTTCGTTTGCTTTTTTTTGATGATTTGCATTCGTGCTTTCCACCAAAGTGATTGCTCTGCTTAAAAAAGTGATATTTCCATCCAAAATTTTGGATACAAATTCATCAACAGAATTCTTTTTGGCTCTACTTCTTTTTATTTTTTCTGCGCTTAAAAAACTGGTTGTTTCTGGTTTTAAAACACCTTCATTTTCTTGTAAAGCAGATTTATTTTTATCCATTGTAAAAGTTAATATGTAAATTTAAAGAATAAACCGAAAAAAACGCAGAGTTTTTGAACAAAGTTCACAAAGAAAAATATGTAAAACTCGCGCATTTTGCGAAAAATTTGCGTCTTTGCATTTAAATTTTAAAAATTTTGCAACAACTCGAAAAATGTATCGTCTTTAGAGTAAGAATGATTAAATGAAATCAACCAAACAATTACATCAAACTATTATAAACCAATGCAAAAACAACGATGCAAAGGCACAAATGCAATTGTATAATTTGTATGGAAAGGCTATGTTTTTAATTGCCTATAGATATGTAAAAGACCAATTTATTGCAGAAGATGTGATGCAAGATGCTTTTATAAAAGCGTTTAAAAATATCGATAATTATAAGAATGAAGTCGCTTTTGGAGCTTGGTTAAAAAGAATTGTTATCAACCAAAGTATCGATCAATTAAAGAAAAAGAAATTAGATTTAGTTGCTATCAATGAAGAAATTACAACGAACAGAGAAGATGATAACTGGCAAGTTGAATGTGATATTTCTGTTGATGAAATTGTAGCGAAAATAAAATTATTAAAAGAAAAATATCGTTTGGTTTTGAGTTTGTATTTGTTAGAGGGTTATGATCATCAGGAAATTGCACAAGTTTTAAATATCACAGAAAGTACATCTAGAACAAATTTGCTTAGAGGAAAAAAATTATTGAGAGAACAGTTAAAAGATACGAGTTATGCAGCAGGATATTAGAGAGAAATTAAAAGGTTTTAAAGAAGAAAATATAGAGTTATCAACAAGTCATACTTCAAAATTTGAAAGTTTACTGAAGTCTGAATTACATCCAAAGAAAAAGAAAAAAACATCTTTTAAATGGTTGTCTGTGGCAGCATCTGTAGTGTTGTTGGTTAGTTTGGCAATTAAATTTTATCCAACAGAAAATATTGAACAACAACCAATACAGAAAGATGATGCTGAAATTACTTTAGGAAATATTTCCCCTGAATTTAATACCATAGAAACTTATTATACAAATAGTATTAAATTAGAAATTAGTCAATTAGACTTGTCTGAAGGGAATAAAGAAATTGTAGATAATTATTTATTAAAAATAGCAGAACTCACCAAAGAATACAAATCGTTAACCAAAGAGCTCAATACAAATGGGGTTAATGATGCAACTATAGATGCACTAGTTCGTAATTTACAATTACGCTTACAGCTTTTACAACGTTTAAAAAAGCAACTAAATGAACTTAAAAATTTAAACAACAAACAAAATGAAACACAAGTCATATAAATACATTTTTACTTTTATAGCCATCAGTTTTTTAGGAACTGTATTTGCACAAAAGTTCGATAAAAAGTTTACAGAAAACTTTACAACCAATAAAGATGTGGAAGTTGCTATCAATGCATCTAACACAGATATAAACGTTACAACTTGGGATAAAAATGAGGTTCAGATTGAGGCTTTTATAGAAATTGAAGGTATCTCTAAAGATGAAGCTGAAAAGTTTTTCAAAAATTGGGAATTTGAAGCTTTAGGAAATAAGAAAAAAGTTCAAATTACTTCTAAAGGTAATAATGCCTTTAATTTTAAGAATGATTTTGTCTTTTTTGATGATATGAATTTCGATTTTGAAATGCCAAATATTGATTTTTCGAGTTTAGAAAATTTAGAATTACCAAAGATGGATTTTGATTTTGATTTCAATTTTGACTTTAAAGATGTTTTTGATGATATTGATGAAAACATGGGGAAAGATGGCAAGTATAATTTTAGATGGCAAGATGATGATAATAACATTGTGATTAACACTAAAAAAGAATGGGAAGAATTTAAGAAATCTAAAAAATATGCAGAATTAAAAAATAAAATGCATGTTGATAAAGAAAAACTGAGAAAGGATTTTGCTGAATCTAAAGAAGAAATGAGAAAGCAATTAAAGGAATCTAAAGAAAAATATTATAAGATAGATAAAGAAAAAATTAAAAATGAATTATTGAAAGTTAAAGAAGAACTAAAAAAGTTAAGTTTTAAATCTAATTCAGATGATATCATCATCAATGGGAAAAAAATCAAAATTAAAAAGAGGTTAGAAATTAAAGTCCCAAAAGGTGCTACTTTCGATTTGAATACACGTCATTGTAAAGTAACATTGCCAAACACAGTTGCTTTTGGTAACGTAAAATATGGCACTTTTAATGCTCATAATTTAAATGGAGGCGAATTAACAATTGATTATTCTCCTGTAACTATCAACGATTTAAACGCATGTACTTTATTTTTAAACAACGTTACTGATGCTAAAATAGCATCAGTAACGAATACAAGCTTAAATACAAATTCATCTGGAATTTTTATCAATCTTGTTAATGATAATGTAGCTATTAACGGTAAATTCGGTGATCTAGAGGTTTTAAACTTTTCACCAAGTTTTACTGCCTTTAATTTAAATTTGGATGCATCATCAGCGATACTAAATTTTAAAAAGATAAAAGATAAATTAAATTTTTCAGCAACATATTTAAGTGAGAATCAGTCATCAAACAAATCAAAAAGCACTACTTTTCATGGTATGATTTCCGCAAAAACTAATAGAATTATTATTGAAGCTAAAAACAGTAAATTAACTGTAATAAAATAATATTTTCATAGATTTCATATCCTCAATTTCTCTCCAAAACTTCCCTTAATTTCCATTTCGCTATTCCTTATAAAGTACCTATATTTATCGCTTGTAAATCGTTACTTTTTTTAATGGAACTCTATAAAGAAAATCAACTTAAAATATACAATTCTCTTTCAAAAACGAAAGAAGATTTTAAACCCATAACAGACGGATATGTAGGTATGTACGTGTGTGGTCCAACAGTTTATAGCAATGCACATTTAGGCAATGTAAGAACGTTTATGTTCTTTGATGTTGTGTATCGTTATTTATTGCATTTAGGCTACAAAGTACGTTATGTGCGTAATATTACAGATGCTGGGCATTTAGAAAATGAAGATGATGAAAGTGAAGACAAAATTGCCAAAAAAGCACGCTTAGAAAAAATTGAACCTATGGAAGTGGTTCAAAAATACACAGTCGATTTTCATAACGTTTTAAAAAACTACAACTTTTTACCACCAAGTATAGAGCCAACTGCAACAGGACATATTGTTGAGCAGATAGAAATGATTAAAGAAATCATTGAAAAAGGTTTTGCTTATGAAGTGAATGGTTCTGTTTATTTTGATGTTTTAGAATATAACAAAAAAGGGAATTACGGAATTCTTTCTGGTAGAAAAGTGGAAGACTTAATCCACAATACAAGAGCTTTAGATGGACAATCTGACAAGAAAAATCCACAAGATTTTGCCCTTTGGAAAAAAGCAGACGAACGTCATATTATGAGATGGCCTTCACCTTGGAGTGATGGTTTTCCTGGTTGGCATTTAGAATGTTCTGTAATGAGCACAAAATATTTAGGCGAACAATTTGATATTCATGGAGGTGGATTGGATTTAAAATTTCCACATCATGAATGTGAAATAGCACAATCGCAAACATGTTCTGGTGTAAAACCTGTAAATTATTGGATGCATACAAATATGTTGCTGTTAAATAGCCAAAAAATGGCAAAATCTACAGGGAATTTTATTTTACCAAATGAAATATTATCAGGAGAAAATGATATTTTACCAAAAGCATTTTCTGCATCTGTAGTTCGTTTTTTTAACATGCAAGCCAATTATAGAAGCATTTTAGATTTTTCTGGAGAAGCTTTAGAAGCATCAGAAAAAGGACATTCTAAATTGATGGAAGCAATTTCTTACTTAGAAAAAATAGCAGCTGGTACATCATCAACTTTTGATGTTCAAAAATGGAAAACAGCTTGTTATGCAGCCATGAATGACGATTTTAATACACCAATTTTAATTTCGCATTTATTTGATGCTGTAAAAATCATCAATCAAATTAAAGAACAAAAGGCAAGTTTAACTGCTGCTGATTTATTAGAGCTGAAAGAAACTTTAAAAGCATTAGTTTTTGACGTTTTAGGATTGATGAATGAAAACGCTCAAGACAATTCAGGTAAAGTAAATGGAGTAGTGGAGTTGCTTATCAAACTTAGAAAAGAAGCAAGAGAAAATAAAGACTGGGCATTGTCAGACCAAATTAGAGACGAATTAATTGAATTAGGAATTCAATTAAAAGATGGTAAGGAAGGCACAACTTTTTCGATTAATTAATAGATAATTACGAATTGTAAATTATGAATTACAAATTTTTGAGAGTAATTGTCATTTCGACGATAGCAGAAATCTCATAATTTAAATCGTAAAATTTAGTAATGAAAAAAATACTCTCATACCCATTTATTTTATTAGTTCGTTTTTATCAGGCAGCAATTTCTCCATATACACCAGCAACTTGTAGGTACAGCCCAACTTGTTCACATTATACTATAGAAGCTTTGCAAAAACATGGCTTATTTTCTGGAGGTTGGTTATCTTTGAAGCGAATTTTTAGTTGTCATCCTTGGGGAGGAAGTGGTTATGATCCTGTACCAGAGAAAGAAGTTAGAAAATAGATTAGAGAAAATAGAAAAAAGAGCAAAGAATAAAGAGAAAAGAAGCAAAACTTGGAACTTTAAATTTTAAACATTGAACATAAGTATATGAATTTTTTAGCAATAGAGTGGAGTCCGTCAATAGGAATCGATTTAGGTTTTTTTGTAATTCGTTGGTACAGTTTAATGTTTGTTGCCGCTTTTTTATTGGGGTTACATTTAATGAAAAAAATATATGTAGAAGATAAAATTCCTGCAGAAAAATTAGATACATTATTTATGTATGTTTTTATTTCGATGTTAATTGGAATGCGTTTGGGAGATGTTTTCTTTTATAGTTGGGACTATTACCAAAATCATTTATTAGAAATATTCTTACCCATAAAAGAAAGTGCAAACGACTCTTTATTTGGGTTTATTAAAGGTTGGAAATTTACTGGTTTCACTGGTTTTGCAAGTCATGGAGCAGCTATTGGTATTCCTATTGCTATGTATTTTTACGCAAAAAAACATTTGCACAAACCATGGCTTTTTATCTTAGATAGATTGGCAATTATGGTTGCTTTAGCTGGTTTCTTTATTAGAACAGGTAATTTTATGAATTCAGAAATTGTTGGGAAAGCAACAGGATCTGATTTTGGTGTAATTTTTAAAAATAATGCTGAAAATTTTGCAAGACATCCTACTCAATTATATGAAGCTTTTAGTTATTTAATCTTATTTTTTGCAATGTGGCATTTGTATTGGAAAACCGATAAAAAACAAAAAACAGGTTTCTTATTTGGTTTGTTCTTTGCAGTTTTATGGACTTTAAGATTCGTCATAGAATTTTTAAAAGAACCACAAGTTCAAGAAAGAGGAGAAGAATGGTTCTTTAGTCCTTTAAATACAGGTCAGGTTTTAAGTATTCCATTAGTTATAATAGGTTTATGGTTGATGTTTAGAAAAACAAAAAACTCAGAGAAAATATCCTAATGGAAAAATTAAAAGAAAGATGGGGCATAGAAAGTAATTGGGCTATCGTTGCTATTTTTGTTGTCTTTGCAATTAACGGATCTTTTGCAACTTGGGTTGCAAAACCTATAACAGCTTTTTTAGGATTATCACCAGAAACTATAAGTCCTTGGTTTTATTATCCTTTAAGAATTTTATTAATTTTCCCAATTTACCAACTTACTTTACCAATTGTGGGATGGTTTTTTGGTCAATTTAAATTCTTTTGGGCTTTCGAAAAAAAGTTTTTAAGCAGATTAGGTTTAGGTTTTTTATTTAAAGAAGAGAATTAAACTTCAATAATAGTAGTTTTTTCTGAGGTGTTATTTTCATCAGGTTCAATATTTTCTTTTTGAATTACATAGGTGTAAACCCACATAATTGTAAACGTTGGGATGATATCTAAAGGAAGAATTTCTTCTAAAAAACTCACAACCCCTGCAATTTTACCTTTGGTTCCTTTGTACATTTTTGTCATTACATAGCCAGAAATTGGAGCCCAAGCTAAATCTAAGAAAGGAATAGGTATAAGACCGATAATATCTAAAACAATACTCAATCCTAATTTTTTATATTTTTTATTCATAATTATACACATTCAAAATTCCTGCCAAAAAATAATTTTGTGCCAGAGAAAATAGTAAGTTTGTTAAAAGTAAGAAATCAAAAATGAATTTTAAAAATTTTACTGATAAAATAGAAGATTTCAAAAGTGTTGAATTAGGAGGTTTGAATGCTCAATTTAAAATGGCACCAAATCTTAGGTTACAATATAATAAAGATAAAATTGCTGCAAACAATCCAAGAAAAGCAGCAGTATTGGCATTATTTTATCCGAATAAAAAAAATGAAACAACCTTACTTTTAACCCAAAGACCAAGCTATAAAGGGATACATTCTGCTCAAATAAGTTTTCCTGGAGGAAAAGCAGAAAAAACAGATGGAAATTTAGAGCAAACTGCTTTAAGAGAAACGTTTGAGGAAGTAGGAGTGGAAACTTCATCCGTTAAAATAATAAGAGAATTAACAGATGTTTACATTCCTCCAAGTAATTTTTTAGCAACACCTTTTTTAGGTTTTATTGATAAAAAACCAGCCTTTGTTTTAAACCATGAAGTTGCAAATACTATTGAGATTTTGGTAAGCGATTTGCTAAATGAAAATAATATTACCACTGTTAATTTAACAACATCTTACATGAAAAATATAGATGTACCTTGTTTTAAAATTGATGATCATATAATTTGGGGGGCAACAGGTATGATGCTTTCTGAAATTAAAGAACTGTTATTATAGTTTGTTCTCAAATAGTTTTGTAGTTTTGTTAACAAATCAAGTAAAAAAGCCTATAAATGCCCTTATTTAAGAGAAATCCTTTTGGCCATTATTTATTCTTAAAAAAATGGATTATCCGTTTTTTTGGAGTGGTTTCTCATGGTAGATATCAAAATTTTAATAACCTTAACATTGAAGGTTCGCAAATATTAAGAAATTTACCAGAAAGAAATGTACTTTTTATATCGAATCATCAAACCTATTTTGCAGATGTTGCAGCAATGTTTCATGTATTTAATGCAGCTTTAAAAGGTAGAGATGATAATATCAAAAATATTGGTTATATCTGGCAACCTAAATTAAATTTTTATTTTGTTGCTGCTGGCGAAACAATGCGTTCTGGACTTTTACCAAAAATATTTGCGTATGCAGGTTCTGTTTCTATTGATAGGACTTGGAGAAGTGCTGGTCAAGATGTAAAAAGACAAGTTAAAAATTCTGATATATCTAACATTGGTAAAGCCATAAATGATGGTTGGGTTGTTACATTTCCTCAAGGAACAACAACACCTTTTAAACCCATTAGAAGAGGAACTGCACATATTATTAAAACGTACAAACCAATTGTTGTACCTATTGTAATTGATGGTTTTAGACGTTCTTTCGATAAAAAAGGATTAAGCATTAAAAGAAAAAACGTTTTACAATCTATGGTGATAAAAGAGCCACTAGAAATTGATTATGAAAATGAAAGTATTGCAGATATTGTTACAAAAATAGAATATGCTATTGAGCAACATCCATCTTTTTTAAAGGTGCTTTCTCCAGAAGAAGCTGAAGAATACATTAAAGAAGAAGAAGAATTAAACAAAAAAAGAGAGTTTTGGAGTTCTTAATACTTCACTAAAAATAACTAAAAAAACATCCAATATTTGGATGTTTTTTTTTGTGAAATAATTAAAATAAAACGGTTTAGATTATTTTTTGTAGCTCACTAAAATCTTCAATAATAAGATCGGCATTTTTTAAAGTTTGATCTGCAGCCATTGGATTTTTATATCCAAAAACGAAAATTCCAGCATCATTGGCAGCTTTAATTCCATTATCAGAATCTTCAATTACAATGCAATTTTCTTTGGATGTTTTTCCTAAAAGTGCTGCTTTTTCAAAAATTTCAGGATGTGGTTTTGAAGCGGTTAAATCTGCACCAGATATTTTAGCCGTAAAATATGGGTTTAAATTAAATCGATTAAAAACCCTATCAATGTTTACCATTGCTGATGAAGAAGCTAAAACCAACGTTAATCCTTTGTTGTAACAATGTTTAATTAAATTCTCAACACCTTTTACTAAATGTAAAGTTGGGGCGTTTTCAAAGAAGTTTACATATCGTTTTCTTTTATTTAAAACGAGTTCTTCAGGATTTAAATCCAACTTAAAATGAGCGACTAACTTTTGAAATGCATTAATGGTGGATGAACCTGTGAGCGATTTATAAAGTTCATCAGAAACATCGACACCAATTGAAGTAAAGGTTTCATAATAGGCTTTTTTATGAATTTCTTCAGAGTCTATAATAACGCCATCCATATCAAATATTACACATTTTATTTCTGTAGGTATTTTCATTTATTTTTTCGATTTGAAAATTTATTCATTATTCTCTTTGATCTATTTTCTAAAAAAAGATCAATCTAAAAATTTAGCTTTTAATTCTGGAGTTGGAATCACACAACTTTCTTTTTTGCCAAACCATTTATACCTGTTTTTTGCGATAAAATCGTATACAAAATCTCTAAAACTTTCAGGGAAAAGCAACCCAATTTGAGTAAAATGCCAAAGTCCACCAAAATCTTTCATCACTTTTAAAGCTGCTGTAGATTTTAGCTCGTAAGCAACTCCAGGTTCGTATAAAATAATAGAATCTACTTTCGTAGTATTTATATGTAAATAGTCTGTAATTTTTTTACCAGCTTTAGATTGTAATGCTGCAAAAATAAAGGTATTTTTTCGGTCATATTTGATCACTTTTAAAACAGCATTATTGCATAAGTTACAAACACCATCAAAAAGAATTAATTTTTTATTATCAGGAATCTCAATCATTTTAAGGCTTAAAGTGTAGAAAACAAAATTAATGTATCTTTTTTTAAAATTGATGTAACAAATATAAATTTTGGGCGTCTTATGGTTGTATTCGAGTTTATTAATTCCTTTTAACAAAAAATTAATAATCGCTATCAGTAGCAATCAATACTTTTATAGTAAAATTAACCAAACGAATGATTAGAATAGAAAAACTTCATAAATCTTATCCTATAGGAAAAGATAAGTTACACGTATTAAAAGGAATTGATTTACACATAAAAGAAGGCGAATTTGTTTCTATTATGGGGTCTTCTGGTTCAGGAAAATCTACTTTATTAAATATTGTTGGTTTGTTAGATATTCATGATGAAGGTGATTATTATTTAAATGGTCAGCTTATTAAAGACATGAATGAAAAAAAAGCAGCTTTGTTACGTAACAAGTTTTTAGGCTTTATTTTTCAATCTTTTAATTTAATTTCTTACAAAACAGCTTTAGAAAATGTAGCACTCCCTTTGTATTATAAAGGAATGGCTAGAAAAGAGCGTTTAGAAGTTGCTTTAGATTATTTAGAAAAAGTTGGTTTAAAAGAATGGGCAAATCATTTACCAAACGAACTTTCTGGGGGGCAAAAACAACGTGTTGCAATTGCAAGAGCATTGGTTACAAAGCCAAAAGTAGTTTTAGCAGATGAGCCAACAGGAGCTTTAGATTCTACAACTACAGATTCTGTAATGGATTTATTAAAAGACATTAATGATGAAGGAATGACGGTTTTTGTAATTACGCACGAAGAAGAAGTTGCAGAACAAACCAAAAGAATTGTTCGCTTAAAAGATGGTCTTATTATAAGTGATGAATTAACATCTACAGGAAAAAAAGTAGTTTAATTATGTTCGATATAGATCGCTGGAGAGAAATTTTTCAAAGCATAAATAAAAACAGATTACGTTCTATTCTATCTGGTTTTACAGTTGCCTTTGCAATCTTACTATTTACCTTACTTTTTGGTATTGGTAATGGTTTGCAAAACACTTTTAAAGAGCAGTTTGCAGGGGATGCAACAAATTCTATTTATGTTGGATCAGGAAGAACTACCAAACCTTATAAAGGACTTCAGAGTGGAAGACAAATTCAGTTTAAAAACGATGATTACGAATTTTTAAAAGAAAAATTTAGCAATGAAATTCAATTTATAAGCCCTAGAGTAGATATAAGTGCAAATGTAGTATTCAATAACAAACAAGATAATTATACAATTAGAGGTGTTTATCCAGGCTATGATGTTTTAGAATCTGCATCTATTTTTGAAGGAAGATTTTTAAATTATTTAGATGTAAAGAATAAATTAAAAGTTGCTGTTATTGGGAATATGGTTGAAAAAGACCTTTTTAGAGGTTTAAGCGCTTATGGAAAAGAAATAAACATTGGCGGATTTATATATAAAGTAGTTGGTGTTTTTACAGATCCTGGAGGAGATAGTGATGAAAGATTTATTTATACACCATACACTACTATGCAGCAAATTTATGGAGCTAATGATAATATAGGCAATTTTGGAATGACCTACAATCCTGACTTAAGTATAGATGCTGCTATTGTTTTCGGGAATAAAATGAAAAGAGCCTTGCAAAAAAGGCACGACGTTTCTCCTGAAGATCAAAGAGCCATCAGAATTAATAATAATGCAGAAGGTAATAGACAAGTATCAATGATGATGTTTGGCTTGAATATCTTAATTATAATAATTGGTTTTGGAACTTTAATAGCAGGTATTGTTGGTATTAGTAATATTATGGTATATGTTGTTAAAGAACGTACTAAAGAGTTGGGTATTAGAAAAGCTCTAGGAGCAAGTCCAGCCTCTATAATTGCTCTAATTATGTTAGAATCTGTACTTATAACAGCAATATCAGGGTATTTAGGATTAATTGCAGGAGTAGGAATCTTAGAAGCTACAGGCTCAAGTTTAGAAAAATATTTTATTTTAAATCCTGGTGTATCTACATCAACAGTAGTTGGAGCTACAATAACTTTAATTACAGCAGGTGTATTAGCAGGATATTTACCAGCAAAAAGAGCTGCACAAATAAAACCAATAGAAGCCTTAAGAGCAGATTAATATGAGATTTTTATTCGATTCAGATAGTTGGCAAGAAATTTTTGATAGTATCAAAAAAAATAAAACAAGAACAGTAATTACTATTTTTGGTGCATTTTGGGGTATTTTACTATTAGTAGGTTTATTAGGAGCAGCAAGAGGTATAGAGAATAGTTTTAATTCTTTATTTGGAGATTTTGCTACGAATAGTGTATTTATTGGTGGAGGTAGAACTTCAATGCCATTTAAAGGTTTTCAAGAAGGAAAACAAATTGTTCTTAACACATCAGATGTTGAAGCAATTCATAGAGAAGTAGAAGGTATCGATTTTATTGTGCCAAGAAATGCTACTGGAGGTCAAGTTACTCATGGTTTTAAAACTGCAAATTTTACTGTATTTGGTGATTATCCAAAATTAGATAAAGTTGAAAAGAAAAAACTAACTTATGGAAGGTTTATCAATCAAAATGATATTGACGAAAATAAAAAGGTTTGTGTTATTACAGAAGAAGTTTACAAGCAATTATATGATACAAATGAGGAAGCTGTTGGCACTTATTTAAAAATTAATAGCATTAGTTTTTTAGTTGTTGGTGTTTATAAAGCTGGTCAGTTTGGTGGTAATACAAATATTCATATTCCTTTTAGTACTTTTCAGTTAATTTATAATAAAGTAAATGAATTTGCTTGGATGATGGTAACTGGAAAACCTGAATTTGATATTGTTCAATTAGAAGCAGATGTAAAATTAGTTTTAAAGAATCTACACAAAATTCATCCAGATGATAACAGAGCTTTCTTCGGTTTTAACCTTGGTAAAGAAATAAGTAAAATAACAGGTTTTTTAACAGGAATGCAGTTTTTAACATGGTTTGTAGGTATTGCAACTTTAATTGCTGGAGTATTTGCAATTGGTAACATCCTATTAATAACTGTAAAAGAAAGAACTCAAGAAATTGGTATACGAAGAGCATTAGGTGCAACACCAATTAAAATTAAACAACAAATAGTTTTAGAATCACTTTTTCTAACGCTAATTGCAGGTTCCTTTGGTATTATTGCAGGAGGTTTAATTTTAATGTTAATTGATTCAGCAGATACATTTTTAGTGAATCCAACAGTAAACATACCAGTAATATTAATTGCCTTTTTACTATTAGTAGTTTTAGGAACATTAATAGGTTTTATACCAGCATATATTGCAACAGTCATAAAACCAATAGACGCATTAAGAGACGAATAATAAATAAGAACAATCAAGCAAAATAATAAAACAAATGAAAAAAATTATCATTTTTGGAGGAATAGCTCTAGCTTTAATAGCAGTACTAGTGTGGTTTGGAAAAAAAAATAGCGCTTCACCAATTGATTATGAAACAGAAAAAGCTTTTAAAGCAACAATTGTTAAAAAGAGTGTTGCTACTGGTAAAGTAACGCCTTTAGAGGAGGTTGAAATTAAACCACAAATTGCAGGTATTATAGATCAAATTGTAGTGGAAGAAGGTGCAATTGTGAAAGCTGGAGACTTAATTGCAACAGTAAGAGTTGTGCCAAATGAGCAATCTTTAACGAGTGCAAAAGGACGTGTAAATTCAATACAAATTCAATTGAATAATGCAAAGGTTCAATATGATAGAAATAAAAACTTATTTGATAAAGGAGTGATTTCTCGTCAAGAATTTGAAACGTTAGAACTTTCTTACAATCAAGCAAAAAACGATTTAAGAAATGCTCAAAATGATTATCAAATTATAAAAAAGGGTTCTGCAGGATCTTCAGGAGCTAACACAAATATTAGAGCAACTACTTCTGGTATGGTTGTAGAAATTCCAGTAAAAAAAGGAACTCAGGTTGTAGAAACAAACGGTTTTAATGCAGGTACAACAATTGCAACAATTGCAGATATGACCAAAATGATTTTTGAAGGTAAAGTAGATGAATCTGAAGTTGGTAAATTAGTAAAAGGTACAGAAATTGAAATTTCTTTAGGAGCAATCGAAAATAAAAAGTTCCCTGCAGTTTTAAATTTTATTGCACCAAAAGGAACAGAAGAAGCTGGAGCTGTACAATTTAAAATTAAAGCAGATGTATCTTTAGATAATGATTATTTTATTAGAGCAGGTTATAGTGCAAACGCAGAAATTGTTTTAGAGAAAAAAGATAGTGTTTTATCTATTAAAGAATCTTTATTACAGTTTGATAGAATTACAGAAAAGCCTTATGTAGAAATTAAAAATGCTGAAGGTAAGTTTGATAAAAAAGACGTGAAGTTAGGAGTTTCTGATGGAATAAACGTAGAAGTTTTAGAAGGAGTTACTACAACTGATGAAATTAAAGTTTGGAACAAAGCATCTAAAGATGATGAAGATATAAATGGAAATAACTAAGATTTAAAATTTAGTTTATATTCTTAAAAGGAATTCAATTTTATATTGAGTTCCTTTTTTTGTTTTTATTAATCTATGTAATTAAATTTTATATAGCAAAATATAATTAAGAAATTAAATTTTAAATCATCTTACCACCAAACCAAAAAGAATTTTTTAATTTCTCCATTGCCTTTTTTAAGCCAACAAAGAGGAGAAAAATCTCGTGCTAAATATTCATCAGAATTTTCTTTATATTGAAAAAAGTTAAGCCAATCTACATTTTGATGCGGAATTACCAACCAATCTTTTTTAATTGGAATATAAAATTTGCAATCAGAAAATTGTTCTAACTCTTTTATATTGATGAAAAAACCAGCAATACAATCTTTATTTATGGATGATAATTCGATATTTAAATTAGAAAACGGAACAAACAATTGTGCTTTAAAAAAAACTTGTTGCTCAATTTCATCAATATTTAAATTGATCGATTTTATATAAGATTTACATTCCTTAGAGTAGAGAAGAGGGAGCTGTTTTTCTTTAAGCTTTGTCAGCTTTTCAAGAAGAGAATCTTTTTTATTAGGTCCAATAAAGTGCTCAATCTCATTATTTCCTATTGATACATCAAACACATAAAATTTATAAATAACTTCTAAATGAATTGGTTTTTGATCTTTTAGAAGGATACAATCCAATTCACCCAAAGTTATTTTTTCTTTTTGAATTTGAACATTTTCACATAGAATAGAAATATTATTTTCTTGTGCTAGTTGATAAGAAACAAAACGTTCTATATATTTTCCAAGTCTTAATTTTTCATCAATGTTAATGTTTATTTTTGATGATTTCTCCTCAATTTCAAATTGATGTAAGTCAAAAATAACGTTGCTTTTCCACAAACAATTTGTCTGTAAAAAACCATCATATCTTTTTTGAATATCTTTTGTTTTTTGGTGCATAGTATTGAGACACTAATTTCACTAATTTTCACAAATAAACATTCAAATTTTTATTATTTCTTTCAAACTCTAAATTTATCTTTAGAAACGTAAATTATTAAAGTAATAAAAAATCTCTGTGAATCTCTATCTAATGACTACAAATAACTCTGTGAATATCAACGAAAATTTTTTCTACAAACATCAGTGATAATCCGTAAAATCTGTGTCAACATTTTCATTTTAATTCGTAAATTGAACCTTCAAAATATCTCAAAATGCAATTCGAAAAAAGTACATTCCAATTCTTAGAAGATTTAAAAGTTAACAATGATAGAGACTGGTTTTCAGAACATAAGCCAACGTATGAAAAAGCAAAGGAAAACGCAAAAGAAGTATTTACAGCGATTCATCATAAATTACAAAATCATGATGAAATAGAAAAATCGAAAATGATGCGTATTTATAGAGACGTTCGTTTTTCGAATGATAAAACACCTTATAAAGCACATTTTGCAAATTCATATTCTAGATTAGGTAAAGAATTAAGAGGAGGTTATTTTTTAAGAATAAGGCCAGGAGAATCTTTTTTAGCTGGCGGATTTTGGGAACCAAGCAAAGACGATTTATTCAGAATTAGAAAAGAAATTGAACAAGATGCCTCAGAAATTAGAGCAATTTTAGATCATGCAGCTTACAAAAAACACTTTGGAGGAACTTTTGAAAGTTTCAGCGAATTAAAAACAGCACCAAGAGGTTTTGATAAAGAACATCCAGATGTAGACTTGTTACGCAAAAAAGGATTTATAGCCACTAAAAACTTTACAGATGCAGAAGTTTTATCACCAGATTTTATAGATAAAGTAGATGAAACCTACAAAGCACTAAGACCTTTCTTTGATTTATTTAGCGATATTTTAACGACAAATTTAAATGGTGAAAAGATGGTTTAATTTCAAAGTTGTTTTTCCTAAAGTAGAAGAAGCGTAAAGACTTTTTTTTTACTAACCACTAACCACTAACCACTAACCACTAACCACTAACCACTAATCACCTTCAAATTCTTATTAACTTCATTTTTTAACACCAAAATAGTAATAACTGTAGATAAAATATCAGCAATTGGGAAAGACCACCAAACACCAGCAATTCCATAATATTTAGGTAAAATGTAGGCTAAAGGAATCAGGAAAATACCTTGTTTTAAAAGTGTTAAAATTAATGCAGGAAAAGCTTTTCCAGCAGCTTGAAAATAAGCAGATCCAATTAATTGCATGGTAACAATTGGTGTTACTAAAAATACAATTAACATGGCGTTTGGAGTTTCGCTTAATAAAGTTTCATCATTGGTAAAAATCCAAATAATTTGATCTTTAAAAATTACGATTCCTATAAAAATGATAGTTCCTAAAATAGAACCAAAATAAATCGATTTTTTAATAATTTCCTTAACACGTTCGTTTTTATTGGCTCCAATATTAAATCCAGCTACAGGTAAAAAACCTTGAGAAACTCCTAAAACTGGCGATAATGCAAACATCATTACTCGATTTATAATTCCAAATATTGATATTGATATTTCTCCTCCATATGTAAAAAGTGAGTAATTTAAAACAATCATTAAAATACTAATGGCACCTTGTCTTACAATTGTAACCCCTCCTAAAGCAATAATTTCTCGAACAATTTTAAAATCTAATTTAAAGTTTTTTGGTAAAATTTTAAGTTCACTTTTACGCGATAAGAAGAAATATAAAATATACAAACCACAACTTGCATAGGAAATAGAAGTTGCCAAACCAGCACCTGTCATTCCCCAATCGAAAAACTTGATAAAAATTACATCTAAAATAATGTTTAAAACAGCAGGAATCATCATTGCATACATCGCAAATTTTGGTTTTCCTTCTGCTCTAATTACAGGATTTCCCATCATTGCAAAAGCCAAAAACGGAACTCCAAAAATTACCACAGCAAAATAATCGGACGCAATTGGTAAAATATCGCCTTTTGCACCAAATAAATTTAATATTGGCACACTAAAAAAGTTGCCCAATAAGACAAAAATAATTGCTAAAATAAGTGTTAAACAAATCTGATTTCCAAAAGTTAGAAAAGCTTTCTCAGTTTTATCTGCTCCTAAAGCTCTAGAAATTATAGAGCTTCCTCCAATTCCAATTCCCATTCCAATAGATGAAATTAAAAAAACAATTGGTAAAACCACAGTAATTGCTGCAATTGCCAAAACTCCAATCCATTGGCCAACAAAAATGGTGTCAACAATCATATTTAAAGACATTACAAGAATTCCAATAGTTGCAGGAACTGCTTGCTTTATCAATAATTTACCAATATTTTCGGTGCCTAATTCGTTTGCTAATTTTGCCATAAGAAGATACAAATATCAGCATAAATAAATTTTTATTTGAATTCTATCATCAATATTTGTTATAGAGAAATTAAAATTTTTAAATTTGTTTAAATTGATAAAAATGAAGAACGCTTTTACGATAACAATCACAGTTTCATCTGAAGATATAGACACTTTGCATCATGTAAATAATTTAGTGTACGTAAAATGGATGGATAAAATTGCAACGACTCACTGGGATTTTTTGACTAAAGATAATCCTTTGCCACAGTATATTTGGGTGGTTATGAGACACGAAATCGATTATTTAAAACAAGCTACTTTAGGTGATGAAATTGTGGTAAAAACTTGGGTTGGTGAAACAAAAGGAATCACATCTGTGCGTTTTATGGAGTTTTATAAAAATGATGTTTTATTAGTAAAAGCAAAAACAGTTTGGGCAATGTTACATGCAGAAACTTTTAAACCAACAAGAATTCGAGAAGACGTTTTAAAAGTTTTATTACCAGAAAATTAGATAGTAATTTCATTGAATTTAACACAAAGTTTTAATGAAAAAATATCAAATATTAAAGTGTTTTATTTTTATAAAATTTTGCTTTTTTTGAATTTGTTTAATTTTGTGTTATTAAACTTTAATAAAAGTATCTTTGCAAAAAATTAAAAACAATGTCAACATTTGCTGCTTTAGGAATTCGTAAAGAATATATACAATCGATTCAAGAAATAGGTATTTCTAAACCCTCAGAAATTCAAGAAAAAGCCATTCCTATTTTATTAAATTCTAAAACCGATTTTATTGGTTTAGCACAAACAGGTACAGGAAAAACTGCTGCTTTTGGTTTGCCAGTTTTACATCAAATTGATGCAGATTCTGATCATATTCAAGCTTTAATTTTATCACCAACAAGAGAATTGGTGCAACAAATTAAAAAACAACTCTTTAAGTTTACAAAATATGTTGATGAAAAAATCTTTTTAGAAGCTGTTTTTGGTGGCGAAAAGATTGATAGACAAATTGGTAATTTAAAAAGAACAACGCATATTGTTGTAGCAACTCCTGGAAGATTAATCGATTTAATTGAACGTGGAGATATTGATATTAGCCATGTAAATACGGTTATTTTAGATGAAGCTGATGAAATGTTGAGTATGGGTTTTAAACAAGATTTGAATAGAATCTTAAAATTCACGACTAAAAACGACAGAAAAACTTGGTTATTTTCTGCAACAATGCCAGAAGAAATTAAAAAAATCGTAAAAACGTATATGGATGCAAATGCACCAAGAGTGGAAATAAATCCTAACTCTTTGGTGAATGAAAATATTCGTCATCAATATATAAAAACTACGATTAAAGAAAAAACGGGTTTAATTATTAAATTTATCGAAAAAAGAGGCGCACAAAGAGGTATTATTTTTTGTAGAACCAAAGCTGGAGCGCAAAATTTGGCACATCAATTAATAGAAGAAGGTTTTTCTGCTGCTGCTTTAGAAGGTGATATGCAACAAAAAGAACGTGATAAAGTAATGCGTGCTTTTAAAAATGAAAGTCTACAATATTTAATTTCTACAGATGTTGCTGCACGTGGAATTGATGTAAGAGATCTAGAATTCGTAATTCATCATCAATTACCTGAACAAACAGATTATTACACTCACAGAAGTGGAAGAACAGCAAGAGCAGGAAAAACAGGTATTTCTTTAGCGTTAGTTTTACCTTACGAATTAGAAAGAGTTCAGGAACTTCAGAAAGAATTAAATATTAAATTTACCGAAGTTACAGTTTAAATGGAGTTTATTTATGTTTTAGATATTCTTGGAACATTTGCCTTTGCCATTAGTGGTGCTTTAGTAGCTTCTGATAAAAAGTTCGATTTATTTGGAGTAATCATCATTGCATTTGTTACTGCTATTGGAGGTGGAATGTTACGTGATGTTTTAATAAACGCACATCCCATTAATTGGATTGGCGATTTAAATTATTTATTTACAATTTTAGCGGCTGTAATTTTAACTTTTTTATTTAAAAGTAAGATTGCCTATTTAAGCAAAACGCTTTTTTTGTTTGATACTGTTGGTATAAGTGTTTTTACCTTGCTAGGTTTGCAAAAAGGACTTTTACTTGATTTGCACCCAATTGTTGCTCTAATTATGGGAATGATTTCTGCTGTTTTTGGTGGTGTTTTAAGAGATGTTTTAACCAATAAGGTTCCTTTAATTTTTGAAAAAGAAATATACGCTTCTGCTTGTTTAGCTGGTGGAATCTCTTATTTAATATTGGCTAACTTTAACGTTCCTAAAGATATAAACTTTATAATTTCTGCATCAGTAATTATTATTATTCGTTTAATTTCTGTGAAATTTAAATTACAATTACCCAAAATTAATGACGATTTATTTGGGAAAACATAAAAAAAAGCGAAACTTAAAAGTTTCGCTTTTTTATAAAATCATTTAAAATTTTTACTCAACATCTTTCAACAATTCTCTAATAGAACGCAATAATTGTTGGTCAATTCCATGATCAATTTGTCCAGGCATGTTTTTAACTTGAATTGTTGGTTCAGTTTGGTTGTTTTCCATCCATTCACCAGCTTTATTTTTTGCACTTATAGGCACAACTCCCCAATAACCACCATTTTGTAAACCTTCCCAACCTGCAAAACTACAAGTTCCAGGAACTGGCATCCCAACTGTTTTTCCGATTTTTAAATCTGTATATCCTTGAGCATAACAATGTCCATCAGAATACATACTTTCATTAAAGATAGATAGTGTTGGTTTTGTCCATCTACTTGTTGGTTCTCCACCAACAACTTTAGCTTCAGTTGCATACGTAATAAAAGGAACCCCTGTAAAAAACATCGCTAAATCTGCCACTAAATCTCCACCACTATTAAAACGTGTATCAATAATTACTCCTTTTCTCTCAGAATATTTACCCATCATATCTTGGTAAATACTTCTGTAAGGTCCATCTCCCATTCCTGGAATATGTACATAACCTAAGTGTCCATTACTTTCTTTTTCAACTTCTTTTTCATTCATTTTAACCCATCTGTCATATAATAATCTACTTTCGGCACCTAAAGAAATTGGTTTTACAGTAATGATTTGTGTCTTTTTAGTCTTCGGATTTTCAATTTCTAGCAACATAAATTTATCAGATTTTCTGTTTAAATACTTTGCTAAATCTTCATTTTTATCAATAGTAATTCCATTTATTTTTTTGATAATATCTCCATTTTCAATCTTAAAACTTGCTTTATCTAAAGGACCTCCAATAAGTATTTCATCAATTAAAATACCATCTTCTTTAAAATCGAAATCATAAAAAATACCTAAAGAGGCAGTTTCATCAGCATTTGAAACATCACTTGCACTAAAACCAGCTCCAGAATGAGAAACGTTTAATTCGCCCAACATTTCTGATAACATTTCAGAAAATTCAAAACCATTAGAAATATGAGGTAGATATTTTTGATATTCTACTTTCATTTTATTCCAATCAATTCCGTGAAAATTAGGTTCGTAAAAAACAGCATTTGTTCTAATCCAAACATGATCGAACATCGCTTGTCTTTCTGCATATTCATCTAATAAAATTTCTCCTTTTATAGAAACCCCTTTTTGTTTTTTTGCTTCAGGATCTAATTGTGTTATTTTTCCACTACTTAAAAGGTACAGATTCTTCATTTCTTTATCCCATTGTAAACTTCCTGAATTGGTGTTTAAAGGCATTAACATTTTGGTTTCTTTGGTACGTAAATTTGTACTCCAAAGATTCGATTTCCCTTCAAAACTTGATAAATAATATAAAAAATCGCCTTTTTTAGAAACAACAGCATCTCCTAAATTAGAAGAATGAATGGTTAATCTTTTGGTTCTATCTTTCATGGTTTCCCAATCAAACTCTAAGGTTTTTGTTGAATCTTTTTTGGTTTCCTTTTTATCTTTTTTAGAAGATTTTTTGTCATCTTTTTTGCCCTTTTCGTCTTTCTCTTTTTGCTTTTTTTCTTCTTCTTTAATGGCTTCCATTAATTTGTAATCCTCATCACTCAAATTAAACTCGTCCCAAGCATCTTGCGTAAAAAACATACTATACACATCAGATTGAGATTGCCCACTTGTAGCATACGATTTTAACCCATTTCTGTTGCTAAACCACAACATTTGTTTTCCACCATTTATCCATTTTGGACTATAATCATAATAACCACTTTCGTTTAAATTGATTCTTTTAGAACCATCTGCAGCCATTAAAAGCACTTCACTATTGCTTAATGTTTTTCCCCAATCTACTAACAACCATTTGCTATCAGGACTCCAAGTAAAATATTTATCTCCATCACTCATGTGAAATAAATCTTTTGGCGTTAATAATGTGGTTTCTTTTTTAGAAGCGATATCTAATATTTTTAAAGTTCTTCTACCTTCAATAAAAGCAATTTTTTTTCCATCAGGAGAATATTCTGCCAAATAATTATCTACTTTATTATTGATTAATGGCGTTTCTTTTAATAGGGTAGAAGCATAGAAAAACGGTTCTTCTTTTCTTGTTTTTTCAGTTTTAAAAACGCTCCACTTTCCATTTCTTTCACTGCTATAAATTACAGCTTCACCTTTAGGATCCCAAGAAACAAAACGTTCGTTTTCTGGGGTTTTGGTTAGTCTTTTTGTAAAAGATTTATCGATTGACGTTACAAAAACTTCACCTCTTGCAATAAAAGCAATTTCTTTTCCATTTGGGGAAACAGCCATTTCACTAATACCACCATTAACAGAAACAAATTTTTCTGTGTTTTCTTTATCTTGTGTAATAATTTTTACGTTGATTTTCTTAGGGGTTTCTCCTACTTTCATCGTATACAATTCTCCATCATAACCAAAAGAAATAATACCATTTGCAACGCTTAAAAAACGAACAGGATGCAAATTAAAATCAGTTAATTTTTCAGTAGCATTATTTTCTAAATTCATTTTATGAATGTTGAAAGAACCACTTCTTTCACTTAAAAAATACATGCTTTTTCCATCTTCACTAAAATACGGATGTCTGTCTTCTGCTTTGTGAGAAGTAATCATTTTATGAGTATTTGTAGTAGCATTGTAATGCCAAATATCTCTAGTTATTGCAGATGTATGGTGTTTTCTCCATTCATTTTCTCCTCCTTTTTTATCATGATATAACATCGATTTTCCATCTTTAGAAAACTGAACATCTTCTGCAGGAAATGTAAAAATTTGAGAAATTCTACCAGAATTTACAGGAACACTATACAATTCAGTTTGCGATCTGTGAGGATATTGTCTGTGATTAATATCATCTTGTCTTAACGCTCCAAAAACAATATTTTGATCATCAGCAGAAAAAGAATAGGGAGTTTCATCATTAGAATGAAATGTTACTCTTGTTGCTGCTCCACCTTCAGAATTCATAATATAAATATCGAAATTTCCAAATCTGTTAGATGCAAACGCAATTTTAGAACCATCTTTACTCCAAATAGCTTTGTAATCGTGAGCTGAATGATAGGTAAGTTGAGTTGCATTTCCTCCATTTGTATTTACTTTGTATAAATCGCCTTTATAGGTAAAAGCAATTTGAGATCCATCTGGAGAAATTGAGGAATGTCTCATCCATTGAGGATTGTTTTGTGAATAAATAGCAATAGAAAATAGTGTAAAAAGTAAGGCTAGTTGTTTCATGTGTAATAATTTTTGTCTAAATTAATGATTTAAAAATTATTAAAATAATTTGTAATATAAAAAATATGAAACCACTAGTTTTTAAAGATTTTTTAGAATTTAAAACCATGATAGGGAAGGAGTTGCCAACAGGAAGTTGGTACACAATTACACAACAAATGATTAACGATTTCGCAAATGCAACTTTAGATAAACAATGGATTCATGTTGATGAAGAAAGAGCTGCAAAAGAATCTCCATTTAAAAAAACGGTTGCTCATGGTTTTATGTCTGTGGCTATGATTTCTAAATTATTAGAAGAAGCTTTTAGTATAAAATCTGTAAAAATGGGTTTAAATTATGGCTTGAATAAAGTGCGTTTTCCAAATCCTGTGCCTGTTAATTGCGAATTAAGAATGCACACTGTTGTAAAAGAAATTGAAGATTTAGCAAACAACGGAATTAAAGCTACATTTTTATGTACCATAGAAATTAAAGGAGAAGATAAACCTGCTTGTGTTGCTGAATTTTTGGCAGCTTTGTATGAGTAAAACACAAAAAAGGTTTTGTTAAAATTATCACTTTAGCAAAACCTTTTTTTCAATATTATCATATTTAATTATTTCAAAATACCAACTTTTTTTGCACTTCTAGAGAAAATCAATAAGAAAACACTAACAAAAAAAGTTACGATTACCAAAGCTACACCAACTTTACCATAAACATCAATAATATTTATGGTTATAACGTTGTAAGCAAGTCTTATCATAGATGCTACAAAAGATATTAAAAATAAAAAATAAGCTATTTTTCTTTGCGCTAAAAGTGTAATGGAACCTAGCAAACCGAAAATTGCATAAAGTCCATAGGCAAAAATTACCCAAACTGGTTTATCATTAATAAAATCTAATTGTATATCTGCAATTTCATTAATTACAAATTCTGGTACTAAATTTTCCCTGAACAGCACAATAATTCCTACTAAATACCATATAAAAGCAACTGCTCCAATGATCCAGTAATTCTTTTTAGGTTTTATTTTTGTCGTCATAAATTTTTATTTTTTTTAAAATTACTAAAAAAAATTGGATATCATTTAAATGTAAAGTACATTTGTCATTATATAAAATAAACTTGTCTAATTGTAAAATAAATAAAGATGTCAAAACAATCAATTTGTGAAAGAGAAAGAAGTTATTTATCAAAAATGAATAAATTCCAATTGGGGAATCAATTTAAAAAAGTAGGATATGGCATTGCTATTGGTGCATTTTTATTGATGATTGGTAGAAAATATATTGAAAACTCAGAATGGTTAAGACCAATTTTACACGGAGTTTTACTTATTGGGTTGTTGGTGATTTCTTTATCAAAAGAAAAGTTAGAAGATGAATTTCTAGACAGTTTGCGTTCTCAATCTTATAGATTGGCTTTTATTATGGCAATTGTGTATTCTTTAGTGCAACCAGTAGTCAATTATGCAGTAGCAGTTTTGTTTAATCAAGATGACGAATTACAGGGTTTTAGTTATTTTCAAGTATTATTTTTTATGTTGATAGTACAATTAATGATGTTTGGACAACTAAAAAGAATGAATAGATAAGATGAAAAATACTTTAAAAGTTCAACGTGCAATTTTAGATTTAACGCAGGAAGATTTGGCTAAAAAAATCGGTGTTTCTCGTCAAACAATCAATTCTATTGAAAAAAACAGGTATGTTCCTTCCACAGTTTTGGCTTTAAAATTATCAGCCGTTTTTAATATTTCTGTAAATGATTTTTTTACTTTGGAAGATGAGGATTAGTTTTTAGTAACAAAAACTAAAAATAGATGTAAAAATCCGCAAAGAAATAATATTTATTCTTTGCGGATTTTATAAAATTATAATGCTTTTTTGGTTTGATATTACTCAGCAATATCAATATTAATTACAGCAGTTTTAAACAAGTTTGCTTTCGATTCAAAGAATTTATTTTCTAATTCTACAGCCTTTAATCTTGTTTCTATCAATTTAGATTCTCGATAATTTACCAAGAATAAAGAGCTTTCTCCTAAGAAAAATTTACGCTCTTCAGCTTTTAATAAAGTGCCATAATCTTTTACAATACTGGCAATAAAATCGCTCTGAATTACAAAAGATTCTAATTCTTGTTGAATAGCATTTACTTTGTTTGTAATGACCACTTTTGTGGCTTCATTTTCTAATTCAGCATCTTGTAATTTTATTTTTGCCATTCTTAAATCGGCTCTTTCTTTTCTTAAAAAAATAGGCAGTTTAAAAGTGATTCCTGCTTTATAATTATCAACATTTAAAGAATTTGCTTGTCTTGGAGTTTCTGTTAAAAAATTATATTGAACATCTAATTGAGGTAATAAATTGTTCAATTTTAATTGTCTGTCTACATTTAAACTCTTTATTTTAAACTCTAAAGATTTTATTTTTGGATGATTTTCAATATCAAAATTAGCATTGTTAAACAAGGCAATATTAAAAGTAGTATCCACATTTGAAATAGTTGTAGTATCTGGAATAATATTGTCTTGTAATTCAACAGGAGTGTTATCATTCAACCATAAAAAATTGGATAACTCTAAAGAAGATTTTACCAATTTGATACGTGCTTTTTCTAAATTTAATTTTCTGTTTTTTAGGGTAATGCCAGCTTCTAAAGTATCTATAGAAGGTTTGTCTCCAGCTAAAAAAGCTCTTTTTGTAACATCAAAACGAATTACGGCATTTTCTAAAAATGAATCGTAAATTAATTTTTCATTAAAGGTTTTTAACCAATCGAAATAAGATAAAGATGCCTCATATAAAATTTCGTTTACCAAAATTTGCTGGTCTTCTTTTGCTTGGTTTAAGAAAAACTTAGCTTGTTTTAAAGAAGCCATTCTTTTATTAATCAATAAGCCTTTTAATAAAGATGCAGAGATACCAGCAGCATATAAACCATCTGTTGGCACACTATTTTCTGGGTTTAAATAAATGCCATCATTGTTTTCGAAATTGGCCTTAAATTCTAAACCATAATACGTAGGTATTTTAAAAGCGCCATTTAGTTTATTGTAATATTCTTTTTCTTTGAATTGTTTTTTATCAAAATCTACCTCAATTTTTGGGTCGAAAGCACCTCTTGCTTTTAACAATTTAGCTTCACTATCATTAATCACTAAATTTGCTTGTTTAACAATTGGGTGATACGTTTTTACATACCCCAAATACTCTGACAAAGTCATAATAGACGCCACTTTTTCTTGCGAAAAAAATTGGGTACACATCAATAAAAATAATATAAAAATGGTTTTTTTTATCATTTTAAATACTTAAAAATCGATTGATATTTTATTTCTTTTTTGAATCTGATGCTCCTTTCGAATTTCCTTCAGGTTGATAATAATTAGGAGGAAAACTGTTTAACTGTCTCCATAGTTCATACCAAATTTGCACATCTTCAAGCAATGCAATTGTTTTTGCACCAGAACCAGCTCTTATTCCTTCTGGCCAATCATGATCATTTTCATCAGGAGCTAATAAAATTCTGTATTTTCCATTGCTGCTAATAAAACGATCTATAGCCACCACTTTTGCACCATAAGTTCCATAAGAAACATTAGGCCAACCACTAAAAACAATTGCTGGCCAACCATCAAATTGAACACGAACTTCTTCTCCAATATGTAATAATGGCAAATCTATAGGTCTTACAAAAGTTTCTACAGCCAAATCTACTTGGGCTGGCATTATGCTAACCAATTGCTCACCTTCTTTAAAAGTTTCTCCAATTCCACCTTTTAAAGCTTTGTTGATGTAGCCATTTTGTGGAGCTGTTACAAATAATAAACTATTTCTAATTCTATAATTGCTATTGCTATTTTCTAGTTTAGAAACTTCTACTTGCGCATTTAAACCACTAGATTCTGCTGTAAACTGATCACTTTGTGCTTTCGATATTTTATCTGCATAGGTTGCATTTACTCTAGAAATTTCTGCTTTTGCGTTTAAAATTTCGTTTTTTGAAGCCAATAAATTATTTTCTTGTTCTATTAATTTAGCTTGTGTTTCTTGTAATTTTAATCGTTTTTCTTCAACATCTTTTACAGCCATAATACCTTCGTTTTGCAACATGTCAATTCGATTAAATTGACTCTCTGCAATCTTAATGTTTGTTTTGGCAGCTTCAAATTTTATGCTATCGCTTTTTACTTTCAATTTAGATTGTAAAAGTTTGTTTCTTGCAATCTCTAATTTTAATGCCCTATCTTGTTTTAAGGCATTAATTTGTCTTCCTAAAGCACTTACTTTAAATTTATAATTATCAACAGAAGATGTTTTTGCAGTTATTTGATTGTTCGTTCTTTCAATTAATTGATCATCAAAATATTCACTTTTTACTTCAGAGATTCTTAAAATAGTATCTCCTTTTTGAATATAATCTCCTTCTCTTACATACCATTGCTCAATTCTACCAGGAATTTGAGATTGTATTGTTTGTGGTCTTTGGCCTGGAGTTAAGGTAGTAACTAAACCATTTCCAGTAATATTTTGTGTCCAAGGTAAAAACAGCGCTATAAATATTAGGAGTGCAAAAATTTTCAAAAAATTATTAAAAGACTTGTAATATTTCTTATTGAAAACTCTTTTACCAGAAGCGTAATTAGTTAAATCGACTTTCTTATGTAATTCGTTTTTAGATATATTTAACATGATATTTCTAATTTTTATATTTAATTTCTCCTTGTTCTAAAATAACTATTTGGCTACATTTTGTAATCCAACTTTTCTTATTACTTACAACAACAAGCGCCCAAGGTCTTTCTTTACCCGTTAAATATTCTATGATTTTTGCTGATTCATCTGCATTAAATTGATCTAAAGGATCTTCTAAAATTAAAACTTTAGGCTGTTTGATAATTGCTCTAGCTAAAATTATTTTTTTAGAAATTGTGTACGACATTTGTTTTCCTTCAGGATACAAAACAGTATCTAAACCATTTAATTGTTCTCTTAAAAACTCCGATAATCCAATTGCACTTAGCACTTTATATATAATTTCATCCTTAGATTTATCATTACTAAAAATAAGGTTTTCTCTTAAGGTACCTTCAAAAGTAGTTTCTTCAGATAAGGATAAACCCAATTGAGATCTGTAATGATTTAAATATAAGCTTTTTAAAGATAAATTATTAACGTAAATATTTCCTTCTGTTGGTTCTATAATTCCAGCAATTAAACGTAATAAACTCGATTTTCCTGAACCACTTTCTCCAGTAATTAAAATTCTACTTTTATCTTTTATTTTTAATGAAATATTATTGATAATAGGCGTCAGTTTATCTTTTACTCTAAATGTAACTTTTTCTAATTCGATTGATAAACCATCTTTAAATGTAGGGCTTTCTCCTTCTTGAGATTCTAATTCTTTGTCTACAACTTGACCTATTTTTTCGATAGATGTTAACACATCATAAAAAGATTCTAAACCAACAATTAGTTTTTCTACAGAGTTAATTACTAATAAAATTACAATTTCTGCAGCAACAAATTGCCCAATATTCATTTGTTGATTCAGTACTAAAATACCACCAATTAACAACAAACTAGCAGTTACAATAACTTTAAAACCAATCATTTGCGTGAATTGCATAATTAATATTTTAAAGTGATTTTCTCTCGCTTGTAAGTATTTATCAACTAAATAATCATTTTTTGTCATTGCTAAATCAGTTTTTCCAGAAAGTTTAAAACTTATAATTGTTCTAGCAACTTCTTGAATCCAATGAGCAACTTTATATTTAATTTTAGATTCTAGCAAACTGGTTTCTAACCCTTTTTGTAAAGTGAATTTAAAAACGATATATATTAACAACAATAAGAAAATACCGAAAACAATAAAGAAAGGATGATAAAATGATAATAAAATTAATGCAAAAATTATTTGTAAAATGGCTGCTGGCACATCAATTAAAATTTTAGAGATTCCTTTTTGAAACGTTAACGTATCAAAGAAACGATTTGCCAATTCTGGAGGATAATTGTTTCTTAATTCCGTCATTTTTATTTTTGGAAACCGAAAACAAAGCTCAAAAGCAGCTCTTGTAAAAATTCGTTGTTGTATGGTTTCTACAATTCTTAATTGCATAATTTGCAAGGCACCAGAAAAAATAACTCCAACTGTAACAAATATTACTAAAATAATCCAAGAAGTAGAAACTTGTGCTCCTTGTATTAAGTTGATAATTGCTTGGATACCTAAGGGTAAAGTTAAAGATACGAATCCTCCAAAAACGGAGTAATATAATATTTGAATTATATCTTTTCTTTCTAGTTTTAAAGCTCTTACAAAACGCACCCAAGGCGTTAATTCTTGTTGTTCCATAAATTAACTTAATGTTTTTGTTACGATGTGTTTAAGAAATTCTGTTGGTGACGTATTGTTTAAGCAGTTGGTAATTGAAGGGAAATGCTCATTTAAAAAATGCTGATGCAAACCACCTTCTAAAATTGTACTCGCTAAACTTAAAGGATATTCGTATGTAGGGTTAACGTCTTTAATCATAACTTCTAATCTAGAAATTAGGCGTTTATAAATTTCGAAATAGCCATCTTTATTATCTTTATCAACCTCTTTAGTTAAAAAAGATTTCGAACTTTCGTTTACTATTATTCTGTACAATAAGGTTTCATTTATATGAGAAAAATTAGTGTCTTCTTCAACTGTTCTCGTTAAAATAGTAATGGCTTTATCTAATTTTTCATTTTTGTCAGAAAGGCTAAAAGTTTCAATTACTAATTGATATTCTAACCAAGCCCAATACCAGGAAGATAAATATAGCAAAATTTTATGTTTGCTCTCAAAATATCTGTAAATAGAACTTTCATTTGAGCCAATTTTATTTCCTAATTTTTTAAAAGTGAAACTCTCAAAACCTATTTCATAAATTAACAAGATACTATTTTCTATAATTCTTTTTCCTAAATCTGACGTTTCAGGATCTTTTATATAAATTTTATCTGGTACAGATATCTTTAAAATTGATAATAAGTTTTTCATTATTCTTGTATTTGATTGCAAAGATAATAGTGTTACTATTATGAATTTTATTTTAGAGATTAATTTAATGATTTCTTAACAAAAAAAAAGTCTTTCGAATTTACGAAAGACTTTTTAATATAATGAATTCAAATGATTTTTATTCATTGTGAAAGTACACAGCAGATGCAGATGATAAATCTGCACTATAAATTGGTGTTATATTTCCACCAGCACTAATATTATTAAAAGCTAATATTTTTCCGTTTTTTGCTTCTGCTATATAAACGGTTTTAGTTGAACCATCATAAGCAACATCTACAGGATTTCCTAAAACTGTATTAGAACCAGCAACTCTTGTTTGTTGATTTACGGCTAAAGTTGCTCCATTTGCAGTTCCATTAAATTTAGAGTTAAAGTTTTCTATTACATGAAATCCACCATCAGTTCCACTACCAGCATCACCTATATCAGTTAAGACCATAGTGTCTGTCATAGAATCGTATGTCAAACCATGAGTTCTTACTATTCCTTCAACAGCAATTTGTTTTGAAGCTGTTAAAGTAGTTGTAGAAGTATTATTTAAAAAATTAGAATATACTGCCAATTCATTTGTAGTATCAGCAACTGCATATAAATCATTTCCTATAAAAACAATTCCCCACAATTTAATATCTGTTGTTATGGTATTTCTTAAAGTAAAATTATTTCCACTTTTTGTGTAAACAAATAGTCTTCCATCTTTAGTGGCATCATTTCCATCTGCATCTGCATTATCTGCTACTACATAAAAGTTTCCATTTACAGCAACTTCTCTTGGACTGGTCATGTTTAAACCACTCATTATATTTGCTGTTACTGTTGCATTAATTGCAGAAGACGCAATAGAAACGCCTGCATAACCTTCTAAACCTAAAGTAGATCTTGATGCTTGTACAACTAAATCTTCATTACCATCATAATAAATACCATCTGCAGCAGTAGCAGAAGTTACAAGCGTAGATTTCATAACGCTATTAATATTGGTTACATTGTAAATATTTACATTACCATCTGCATTGTTAGAGGTAAATAAAACTTTTGTGTCGTTTTGAATAATTGAATCATTGTTATCATTATCTGAACAAGAAACTAATCCCACTGCGATTGCACAAGTAAGTGCTAATGTTTTTATTGTTTTCATAAATTTATTATTTTAGTTTATAATCTTATTTACGAGGTTGCTTAAGTTTTGGTTTTTAAATTTTGTAATTTTAAGATGTTTTTAACATTTTAAAACATAAATATTATTTTTTGATTGAATTTTGAAAACATTTTTATTTATAATATCTTTGTGCTTACTAAAATTTTATAATTACAAATCAATTTTTGTACAACTTTTAAAAAATTGATTATAATTTGTTATTGATGATAAAAATCAGTATATTAATTTAGTACAAACAAATACAATCATAATAAATACATTTATATAGTTAATGGCAAAATCGCAACAAACATTTAGTAAGAGTGAGAAAGAAAAAAAACGCATGAAAAAGCGTTTGGATAAAAAGAAGAAAATGGAGGCAAGAAAAGCCGACAAAGACGAAAATGGACCATCAGGAATTCAGTTTGCTTATGTAGATCATAATGGAAATTTAACTGATACTCCACCAGATCCAGAATTAAAAGTAGAATATGAGTTAGAAGATATTCAAATATCTGTAACTAAAAAAGAAGATTTACCAGAAGAAGATCCAGTAAGAAAAGGAAAAGTAAACTTTTTCGATACTTCAAAAGGTTTTGGTTTTATTATTGATTCTGATAATGGAGAAAAATATTTTACACACGTTAGTGGTTTAATAGATGAAATTGCAGAAAATGACAAAGTTTCTTTCGAATTAGAAAAAGGAATGCGTGGAATGAACGCTGTAAAAGTTAAGAAAATTTAAAGAATCTTACTGCTTTAAAATATAAAAAAAACCTATCGTTATTAAATGATAGGATTTTTTTATGTGGTTTAATTTGATTTTTTGTTTAAACTCAGCTTATTCATTATAAAACTCCAAACTCTCAATAATCAATTCAGATGGAACTTTACAATCTATTTTAAAATCTTCAAAATCATTTAAAAGCACAAAATTTACTTGTCCGTTTACGTTTTTCTTATCGTGTTTTAATAAATCCATAATTGCAGAAAAATCTTCTTTTAAAAGATTCGTTTTGTCATAGATTGATAAAACAACCTCTTTAACTTTGTGAATTTTATCAACAGGAAAGTTTAATAATTTGTGTGATAGGTAACACTCGCAAACCATACCAATTGCAATGGCTTCTCCATGAGTCAGGTTTTCTTTATCTTCGGATTCTAGATAAAAAGATTCAATTGCATGTCCTAAAGTATGTCCGAAATTTAAAATCTTACGCAAGTTTTGCTCTTTTGGATCTTGCAAAACAACTTCGTTTTTAATTTCTACAGATCTAAAAATTAAATCACTAATATCTAACTCTTTATTATTTTTTATTTGATGGAATAAATTCACATCATACGTTAATCCATATTTTAAAATTTCTGCAGTACCAGATTTTATTTCTCTTTCTGAAACAGTTTCTAAATATTGATGATCAACTAGCACCATTTGTGGATTCGCAAACAACCCAATTTGATTTTTTAAAACGCCTAAATCAACTCCTGTTTTTCCACCAACAGAAGCATCAACCATAGATAGTAATGTAGTTGGAATGTTTACAAAATCGATTCCACGTTTAAAACAAGATGCTACAAAACCACCTAAATCTGTAATAACACCACCACCTAAAGTAATCAGTAAACTTTTTCTGTCTCCACCTAATTCTGTAATTGCGTTCCAAACACCAATACAAGTTTCTAGGTTTTTATTAATTTCTCCAGACTCAATTTCAATGAGTTCAATTGTCTTATTTGTGTCTAAAAAAGTGATGAATTTAGGATAACAATGCTCAAAAGTATTCTCATCAACTAAAATAAAAATAGTAGAATAATTGTTTTTATTGATTAAATTATTAAGCTCTGTATAGCTTTCTTCTTGAAAATGAACAGGATAAGAAACTGCTTGAATTGTTTTCATGGAATTTTTATTGATAGTGCAAATTAAATAGAAATTATTGAATTATTAACCCTCTTCAACTATCTTTGTTCCACTAAAACGTTATAGTATGAAACTTTTTGACAATACTCAAGTTGCTTTTGCCTTAAAAACGGATTCTCAATTAGAGCGCGCTTATTTTTTGTTTAAAATGATACAAAATCAGCCATTGGTTAGAATAGGAAGTGCTGTAACTAATTTTGCATTAAAAGCACATTTGCCAATAGAAGGTTTAATTCGTGCTACAGTATTCGATCATTTTTGTGGTGGTGTAACAGAAGAAGATTGTTTGCCAATAATCGATAATATGTACAAGAATGGAAATGTACATAGTGTGTTAGATTATTCTGTAGAAGGTAAAGACCAAGAACAAAGTTTTGATGGTGCTTTAGATAAGATTGTTAAAATTCTTAATTTTTGTGAAGAGAAAAAATCGATTCCTTTTGCCGTTTTTAAACCAACAGGATTTGGACGCTTTGAGTTATATCAAAAAAAATCTGAAGGAAAAGAACTGACGCAAAAAGAGCAAGATGAATGGAGTAGAGTAGAAGCACGTTTTCATAAAGTATGTAAACTTGCTGTAGAAAAAGATGTACCTTTATTAATTGATGCAGAAGAAAGCTGGATGCAAAAAGCAGCAGATGAATTAATTGAAGAGTTAATGGAAATCTACAACACTAAAAAAGCCATCGTTTTTAATACATTACAAATGTATAGACATGATCGGTTTAACTATTTAAAAGACCTACATAAAAAAGCACAAGAAAAAGATTTTCATGTTGGTTTAAAAGTAGTGAGAGGTGCTTATATGGAGAAAGAAAGAGAAAGAGCAGAAGAAAAAGGATATCCATCACCAATTTGCATCAACAAAAAAGCAACCGATGAAAATTATGATGCAGCCACAAAATATATGATGGACAGTCCAAAAATGGCGCTATTTGTAGGTACACATAATGAAGATAGTTCTTATTTAGTTATGGAATTAGCAAAACAATATAACATTCAAGAAAATGATCATAGACTTTGGTTTGGTCAATTATTTGGCATGAGCGATCATATTAGTTACAATTTAGCAAACGAAGGGTATAATGTTGCCAAATATTTACCATTTGGTCCTGTTAGAGATGTGATGCCGTATTTAATTAGAAGAGCAGAAGAAAATACCTCAGTTGCTGGGCAAACAAGTAGAGAATTAAATCTTTTAAAATCGGAGCGTAAGCGTAGAAAATTATAATGAAAACTGTAGACGAAATTAAAATTTTACTGCAAAGAAATAAATTAAGATTATATAAAGAATTGTCTGAAAGTAAAGAGGCAATGTATTTAATCAAAAAATCTACACACTCAAAATTATCTCCAGAAGAAAAAATAAAAGTTAAACTTCAACTCTTAGATATTTGTAAATCTATCCCAGCATTAGCGGTTTTTTTATTACCTGGAGGTGCCTTATTATTGCCACTTTTAATAAAATTAATTCCAGATATTTTACCATCAGCATTTAGAGAAGATTTTCCTAAGGATAAAAAATAACAAATTTATTTTATTGGGCGTTCCTTTATCCTGAAAAAAAATCAGGATAAAGTCGCGCTTTCATTACTCGCTTTTTATAATGCTGAATTTATTTTAGTATCTGTAAATATTAAAACTTAATTTTATTATTAGGACAAGATACTGAATTAAGTTCAGTATAAAAGAGCTCAAACATACCATTCAATCGCTAACGCACTTTTTTAAGCGTTTTTTTCAGACTAAAAATAAAGTTAATTTTTAAAAAAATTATGATTAGGTTGTTTTTTCCTTCAAATAAAAGGAAAATTATAACATAAAATAATTCATCATAATTCGTGTAAATCGCATAGAAACAACTACTTTTGCACGAAATTTAAGAAAGTACAAATGCACGAAATTAGAAACATCGCAATTATTGCTCACGTCGATCACGGAAAAACGACGTTAGTAGACAAGATAATAGATCAAGCAAAAATTTTAGACGATCGTAAAGAACGTACAGATTTATTGTTAGATAATAACGATTTAGAACGTGAAAGAGGAATTACAATTCTTTCTAAGAACGTTTCTGTTATGTATAAAGACACAAAAATTAACGTTATTGATACTCCTGGTCACGCCGATTTTGGTGGAGAAGTAGAGCGTGTATTAAAAATGGCTGATGGTGTTTTATTATTAGTTGATGCATTTGAAGGACCAATGCCACAAACTCGTTTTGTATTAGGTAAAGCCTTAGAATTAGGATTAACTCCTATTGTAGTTGTAAATAAAGTAGATAAAGAAAACTGTACTCCAGATATCGTTCACGAAAAAGTTTTTGATTTAATGTTTGCCTTAGAAGCAACAGAAGAGCAATTAGACTTTACTACAATTTACGGTTCTGCAAAGAACAACTGGATGTCTACAGATTGGCAAAACCAAACTGATAACATCGTTCCTTTATTAGATGCTGTTTTAGAATCTATTCCAGCAACTAAATACAATGAAGGTACACCACAAATGCAAATTACTTCTTTAGATTTTTCTAAATTTACAGGAAGAATTGCTATTGGACGTGTTTTTAGAGGAGACTTAGAAGTTGGTAAAGAATACAGCTTATGTAAGGCAGATGGTTCTATTAAAAAAGTAAGAATTAAAGAATTACACGTATTCGAAGGAATGGGTAAAGTACAAGTAGAAAAAGTTCCTTGTGGAGATATTTGTGCAATTACTGGTATAGAAGGTTTTGAAATTGGTGATACAATTGCAGATTTAGAAAACCCAGAAGCATTGCCAAGAACAGAGATTGACCAACCTACAATGAGTATGTTGTTTACAATTAACAACTCTCCTTTCTTTGGTAAAGAAGGTAAATACGTAACTTCTCGTCATTTAAGAGATCGTTTATTTAAAGAATTAGAAAAAAACCTTGCATTAAAAGTTGAAACTACTGATAGTGAAGATAAATTTAACGTTTTTGGACGTGGAGTTTTACACTTATCAGTATTGATTGAAACAATGCGTAGAGAAGGTTATGAATTACAAGTGGGAAGACCACAAGTTATTCTTAAAGAAATTGATGGTAAGAAACATGAGCCAATGGAAACATTGTCTATCGATGTACCAGAAGACATGGCTTCTAAAGCAATTAACTTAGTTTCTTTAAGAAAAGGAGATATGTTAGTAATGGAACCAAAAGGAGATTTACAACATTTAGAATTTTCTATTCCTTCTAGAGGTTTAATTGGTTTAAGAAATAAAATTTTAACTGCAACTGGTGGTACAGCTATTATAAACCATAGATTTAGTGAATATGGTCCTTATAAAGGAGATTTTACTGAAGAAGTAAAAGGAGCAATTGTTTCTTCTGCAGCAGGTAAAGCAACAGCATATGCATTAAACCGTTTACAAGATAGAGGTGTTTTCTTTATTGATATTAACCAAGAAATCTATGTTGGACAAGTAATTGGAGAAAACAGTAAATCTGATGATATGGCTGTTAACTTAATTAAAGGAAAGCAATTAACAAACATGCGTAAATCTGGTACAGATGATGCTATGAAAATTGCTCCGAAAATTGATTTTTCTTTAGAAGAAAACATGGAGTATATTAAAGCAGATGAGTACTTAGAAGTAACTCCAGAAAGCTTACGTATGCGTAAAATTGTTTTTAAAGCATAATTGACATTTTTTGTCATTTCTTGCATAAGCAGGAATTAATATAAATTTAAAAAAGCTCAAGTTTTATACTTGAGCTTTTTTTATCTTTGCAATATGAGTGATTTTACCCATTTTTTTGAAGCATTAGAACAAGGTTTACTAAATGATGAATTTGTAAAACTTACGTTAAGCAAACCAACTAGAAAAGGCGAAGGCTTAGTGAATAATGTTTATGTACGTTTATTTTTGGTTGAAGGTAAACAAATTTTTGAATTTAAATATCGCTATGCAACACAAGAAAACTACAAACAGTTTTCTTTAAAAAGCGGAATTTCAGAATTAGAAAAACTACTTTCAGAAACTTTTAGATTAGGAACTTTATTTACGCTAAGCGAAGATTTGCAAGTACTTATTTCTAAGAATAAAATGGTTTCTTACAGAGAGAATGCTCCTAGTTTTAAGAATAAACTACCAGAGATTCCTTTACAATCTTAATTTAGAAATTTTTAATTTTTGTCAGTCAAATGACCAAAAGGTTAAAATCTGTAAAAACAAAATAAAGAAATTAACTACAAGAGAGTTTTAAAATAATTTCTTTGATTGAACTTACTTGTACTTTTGTTGATTCAAAACTCTTAGAAACTTTATTAATTTCAAGGTAAGACTCAGTGGTAACTTCATTTTGAACAAAAGATTGTAATAATAACGATATTGCTAAAAGAATATTTAAGAATTATTTTTTCGTCTATTTTCTTTAGATTGATTTCTCAAAAAAAAACTCAAATATACCTAATAGTGGGTATTTTATATCTATCAAATTTTTGTCAATTTTGTCATCAAATAATATGTGATTTTTCTTAACTTTTATTGCAATTAAAAAATATATGAAAAAGAAGAAGTAAAAGAAAAAGGAGATTTTATATAGTATTTAAAAGTAAAAAGGCTCGCAATTGCGAGCCTTTTTTTTATTAAAAGAAATTTTCCTTATTCTGATTTATATTTTTCAGAATATCGTTTCCATAACTCTGTTTGATGTGTTTCCAAACTAATATCTCTACCTTGAATATAAGCTTTCGATAAAATATTACCTCTCATATCTAAAGCATCGCCATCAGAAATAAATAAAGTAGCGTCTTTACCAACTTCTAAGGTTCCAACTAAATCATCTATTCCTAAAATTTTAGCTGTATTAGAGGTTATTAATTTTAAAGCTTCTTCTTTATCTAAGCCATGTGCAGCAAAAGTACCAGCATAAAAAGGCAGGTTTCTGGTGTTCATACGTTCCATTTGTCCTTCCATTCCAATACTTACTAAAATGCCTTTATCTGTTAATTTCTTTGCAATTGTATAGGTATAATCATACGCATCATCTTCAGAGTTTGGATTTCTATGAGGTCTGTTCAAAACAACAGCAACATTATGTTTTACCAATAAATCTGTAACACTTTCTGCACCTTCTCCACGTAAAATTACAATATTATCAATACCAGCTTCTTTGGCAATAGTAACAGCATCTGTAATTTCTTTTTCTCCATTAACGTGAATAAATAATTTTTGAGAACCATCAAAAAGTCCTTTCATTGCTTTATATGGTAAATGAGTTTTTTCCATATTACTTGCTAAATAAGTTTTAGCATTTGCAAAATAAGATTTAATATCTTCAACATTTTCGCCATATTTTGGATCGGCTTTTAATGCAGGATCTTCTCCTAACCACCATCTACCACGTGTAAAACTTCCTGGCCAATTCATGTGAATAGCATCATCTACCTTTAAAGCAGCATCTTCCCAATTCCAAGCATCTAATTGAACAACAGAAGAAGTTCCAGAAACCAAACCACCTCTAGGAGTAATTTGTGCCATTAAAACTCCATTTGGTCTCATAGATTCTACAATTTTACTTTCTGCATTATAAGCGATTAAACTTCTAATATGAGGATTCAAAAGACCTATTTCGTCTTCATCATCACTTGCTTTTACAGCATCAATTTCTACCAAACCTAAAGTTGCATTTGCAGCAATAAAACCTGGGTAAACATGTTTTCCTTTAGCATTTATGATGGTTCCTTGTCTTGCAATTTTCATCATAGCAGAGCCTACAAAAGTTATTTTACCATCATTAAACATAATTAATGAGTTTTCAATAATTTCTCCATTTCCTAAATGTGCAGTGGCACCTTCAATAGAAATTGCTGAGGTTTGTTTGTCTGCAGGTGTTTGTTGTGCGTTTACATTTCCTATCAAAAAGAAAAACAGTAAACTATATAATATTTTTTTCATCGTTTCTAGTTTTTAAGTTCTTCTAAAGTATCACATCCAAAATTTCTATCCTTTCTAATCATAGGAGCTTTTGTTTTTCCACCACCCATTTTCTCTTTCAACATCATGTTAATTAAGATGCTTTTTTCTTGCTTAATTGCTTCACGCTTTTTAGCATCTTCAGCTCTATCAAAAAATACTTTACCATCAATGATGGTCTTTTCTACTTTTGCGTAGATAGACATTGGGTAATCGCTCCAAAGAACAACATCTGCATCTTTACCAACTTTTATACTACCAACTTTATCATCAATATGTAATAATTTTGCTGGGTTTATAGTAACTGTTTTCCAAGCTTCTAATTCAGACATTCCACCATATTTCATAGTTTTTGCTGCTTCTTGGTTTAAACGTCTAGACATTTCTCTATCATCAGAATTAATAGCAACTGTAACTCCTGCATTGTGCATAATTGATGCATTAAAAGGAATTGCGTCATTTACTTCATATTTATAACCCCACCAATCTGAAAAAGTAGAACCACCAACTCCATGTTCAACCATTTTATCAGCAACTTTATAACCTTCTAATATATGGGTAAATGTATTTATTTTGAAGCCCATTTTATCAGCAACTTTCATTAACATGTTAATTTCTGATTGCACATAAGAATGACAAGAAATATGTCGTTCTCCGTTTAAAATTTCAACCAAAGTTTCCATTTCAGCATCTTTTCTGTATGGTTTTCCAGTTTTCTTTTTAGCCTCATATTCTTTTGCTCTTGTAAAATAGTCGGTAAACATTTGCTCAACACCCATTCTTGTTTGCGGAAAACGAACTCCATTTGAAGAACGAGATTGTTTTACATTTTCACCCAAAGCAAATTTTATAAATTTAGGAGAATTGTTGTAAATCATATTATCAGCATTTTCTCCCCATTTTAATTTAAGAATTGCAGAACGCCCACCAATAGGATTTGCAGAACCATGTAAAATTTGAGCAGAAGTTGTACCACCAGAAATATTTCTATAAATATTGATGTCTGTAGGATCTACAACATCTTCTATAGTTACTTCTGCAGATGAATTTTGACCACCTTCGTTTACTGCAGAAGTTGCAATATGTGAGTGTTCATCTATAATACCAGCAGTTAAATGCTTTCCTGTTCCATCAACTTCAACAGCATTTCTTGCTTTTAAGTTTTTACCAATCTCAACGATTTTTCCATCTTTTAAAAGTACATCTGTATTTTCTAAAATTCCAGCATCTTCACTTGTCCAAACCGTAACATTTTTTATTAAAATAGTTTCAGATTTTGGTTGTGTAAAGTTTCCAAAACCGATATTTGGATAACTAACAGGTAAAACTGTAAGAACATCTTCTTCTTTTTCTTTTTTGTCATCTTCATCTTCTTTTTCAGCATCTTCTTTTGCTACCTTTTTACTAGCAGACCAAGAAGTTTCATTTGCTTCACTATCATAAGCAGTTCCTTGCATTACATTAGCAGGATTGATAATTTTTCCAGTCATTCTTGTATAATTACCATCTTCATTTAAGTTGATAGCAATCCAATCATCTTTAAAAGAAAAAGTAGATTTTATTTTATCTTCTCCTAATTTTATTGCTGCTTTTTGTTTAGCTCCTTCTCCAGAAATAATTAAATCGTAACTTTTATTATTTACAGATAACATATATGTTCCTGAAATATCTTTTACATCAATGTTATTCAATACATTTTTACTTCCTTGAACCCAGTTTTCGAAAAGTGTAGTTTTTGCATCAAAAATATCACCGGAAGTAATAATGAAGTTTGCATAGCTTCCTGTTTTTAAATTTCCTAAGGATGAATTCCCAATAATATTCGCAGGAATTGTTGTTAAAGCTGCTAATGCTTTTTCTTTGTCAAAACCATATTTAATGGCTTTTTGTAAATTTTTATGAAAAGATTTAACCGACTTTAATTTATGAGTAGTTAATGCAAAATTTACACCGTTTTTAGATAAAACAGCTAAATTTGATGGCTCTTGATTCCACTTACGCATATCTTGTAAAGAGATTTGTTGCGCTAAAAGTGGATTAGAAACATCATAAGCATTGCTAAAATCAATAGGAATTATAAAATTAGCATTCGTTCCTTTAATATCTGCAATTCTTTCATATTCATCTCCAGAACCAACAATTGTATATTGAATAGAAAATTCGTCTCCAACTTTATCTGCTCTTACAGCATCTAAATGATTACCAGTTTCAAAAATTTGGATTAGATTTTTGTTGCTATTTAAAGCCTCTAAAGCCATATCTTTATTTTTCATGTTGCCTTTTGCATACCAATCTGCATCATTATAAACTTGACGTAATAAAGCCATTGCACCCATTCTAGAACCTGGATATGATTGTCTTGATTGTACGCTTTTATCGAAAGATAAATATTGTGCAGATTTTGTATCTAAAATTCTATATGCGTTTGATGAATTAGGATTTAAAGCAATCAACAATCCATTTCCACGAATAATACCATCTTGTAAATGCGTATTTACTGCACCAAAACCAGCTTCTAATAATTCCTTTGCTTTTTTGTTATCAAAATTAAAAGATTCGATTGGGTTTGTGTCTGGTCTTATATGATCATTCCAATAATAGCCTTCTCTTGCTGCATCATATTGAGCAGATCTAGAGTTGCTTGAACTTCTTTTTGGCTTTGAAATTCCAAAATCGGTATAAATATCAATAAAAGAAGGATAAATAGTTTTGCCCTCTAAATCTGTAGTACTTGTTCCTTTAGGAATTTTTACTGATTTCCCAACACTAACAACTTTACCGTCTTTAATTAATAAGGTTCCATTTTTAATAATTTCTGTTGGTGTTACATAAATGGTTGCATTTGTAAACGCAAAAGTTGCATTTTCTGCTGTTTTTACTCCAGAATCCGTAGGAAAATAATCTTGTGCCTGTGTAACAGTTAGCGACAAGAAAAAGAGTAGGAAAAATAGTTTTTTCATGTAGTTTGATTTGTTTTTTGAATTAATGATAAATTTATTGATATGTATTTTGAAAAATGTTAAATGATTTCTTTTTTAACAAAATTTTAAGAAATTGATTTTTAGGTATTTGAAGATGTAATAATAAAACCCGTAAGAAATTCACGAATATTTAAAATCTATAAAAACAAGATATTTTAAGAAGTAATTTTGGGTTGATAAAATTAAAGTTGATTAGAACTCTCAAAATGGGAAATCAACAAATCCACCACATAATTATAAGATTCCACTCCTTTTGCTTGATTATTTGCTTTTAAGTAAGCATTATATCCTTTTTTAACTAAAGGTTCAAATGGGTTTTTATATTCCTGCCAAAAACTATAACTCGCATTAAAATCTTTGATAATTCCCTTGTTTACGGTTAGCCAAAGTTCTTTAGATTTTTCACTGTCTCGTTTTCGAATCTCGGAAATACAATAGCCAAAAGCCATTCTGTAGCTTGCATATTTAAAATAAACATCGTCATTATAATTGGCTGCTAAAAAACCTACAAAATTAGCTTCGTTTTCTGCTGCAAAACCAATTTGATGCGCCATTTCATGACAGGTTGTTGTTGGGTAACTCGTTTTAGGAATTTTATCGTTTACTTGAGCTTCACCAGTTAAAGGATTCAAATAACCAGAAGTTCCATTATAAGTTTGTAATAAACTCATCAAAGAACTTTTTACAGAGGTGTGTTGATATTTTAATTGCGGAAAATCGTTTGCTAAATTTTCGTAGCCAACAAGAGCAATACTATACATTTGTTTTGGTTGATATTGATTTTCAACTTTTATAGTATCGTTTTGTGTAATTTTTTGTTGATAAAAATTTAGCTGTTTAATAATATGTTTGGTAACTTTTGTAAGTTGTTCTGTAGAGTATTTTTGTTGTTGATAGTGTAAGTTTTTCGCCAAAGGTTCTCTGTAATAATTGAATCCCCAGAAAAGATAAAAGCAAAAATAAATTATGGATAAAATAGCAACCAAGTGAATTATTTTCGGAATAAAATTTCGAAATCTCGTTTTTATCAATCGAAATAAAAAACGAAAAAAAATAAAAACACCAAAAGCCAGTAAAATATCTCCCACAGAAAAAGGAATCCAACCAAATATAATTCTAAAAAAAGATGAGATAGTTGGGTAAATTCCATTGGAGTAATAACGTTCTACAAATGCAGGGTTTTTTGCAAGAATTTGCAATAAGAAAACCTGAATTGGCAGAAAAATTGCTAAGAAAATATGTGTCTTATTCCATTTCATTGTGGTAAAAATAACATTTCATTTTGGAAGTTGACTGGTTATTAACAAGATAATAACAATTTTGTTTACAATAAATGTTCACAAATATAAGTTTGATTTTAACAATCCTAATCAACCTAAAAAAGTACATTTGTGACAATGGAAAAAACGAATACTGTAGCAGGCAAAAAGATAGATAAAGCAAGAATTATTAGTCTTGAGAAAGGTAAAATTCCCCCACAAGCAGTGGAGTTGGAAGAGGCTGTACTTGGAGCAATGATGATTGACAAAAAAGGGATTGATGATGTAATTGATGTACTAAGTGCAGATGCTTTTTACGATCAAAAACATCAAGAAATCTATGCTGCAATTTATCAATTATTCCAAAATTCTGAACCAATAGATATTTTAACAGTATCTAATTTGTTGAAAAAGAATGGAAAGTTAGAATTTGTTGGTGGCGATTTTGCATTAATTCGTTTAACTCAAAAAGTAGCATCTTCTGCACATATTGAGTTCCATGCAAGAATTATATTACAAAAATATATTCAACGTAAATTAATTTCAATATCATCAGAAATAATCGAAAATGCGTATGATGAAAGTACAGATGTTTTTGATTTATTAGACGATGCTGAAGCAAAGCTTTTTGAAGTTACTCAAGGTAATTTAAAAAAGAGTTCAGAAGATGCAGGTTCTCTTGTAAAACAAGCTTTGACAAAAATTCAGGAAATAGGAAATTCGGAAGGAATGTCTGGTTTGGAAACTGGTTTTACAAAATTAGATGCGTTAACTTCTGGTTGGCAGCCTTCAGATTTAGTTATTATTGCAGCAAGACCAGGTATGGGTAAAACTGCATTTGTAATTTCGATGGCAAAAAACATGGCAATTGATTTTGGTCATGGAGTTGCAGTATTTTCTTTAGAGATGTCTTCTGTTCAGTTGATAACTCGTATGATTTCTTCAGAAACTGGTTTAACATCAGAAAAATTAAGAAAAGGAAATTTAGAAGCTCATGAATGGGAACAATTAAATGTAAAAGTTAAGAAATTATCTGATGCACCTATTTTTATTGATGATACTCCATCGCTTTCTGTATTCGATTTACGAGCAAAAGCAAGACGTTTAGTTTCGCAACATAATGTAAAAATAATTGTAATTGATTATTTACAATTAATGACAGCTGGAGGAAAAGCAGGAGGAAATCGTGAACAAGAAATCTCTATGATTTCTAGAAACTTAAAAGCATTAGCAAAAGAATTATCTGTACCAGTAATTGCACTTTCTCAGTTATCGAGAGCTGTAGAAACACGTGGAGGATCTAAAAGACCTTTACTATCAGATTTACGTGAATCTGGTGCAATTGAGCAAGATGCAGATATTGTGAGTTTCATTTTTAGACCAGAATATTATGGGATGACAGAATGGGATGATGATGAACATACACCATGTGAAGGGCAAGGAGAATTTATTGTGGCAAAACACAGAAATGGTGGTTTGGATAATATTCGTTTGAAATTTACAGGACACTTAGCAAAATTCTCTGATTTAGAGGAAGGTTTTAGTTCTGAATTCCAATCTTCTATGAACGCAGATTTTCCAGAAGATCCTTTTGCAGGTGAAGGTGGAATTGATCCTAAAGATGCTTTTGGAGATGATGTTCCTTTTTAGATTTTAATTAACTTTTTAATTTTGTAACTTTGAAAGTAAAATAATGTATTATGAATATTCAAGCTAGAAAATTAAATTTAATAGAGTATTTAGTTTCTCTAAAAGATGAAAATCTATTTAAAAAAATAGAAAAATCTGTTTTAGAAATTAAAGATTCTGAACTATATGTTTTTACTCAAGATGAATTAATTTTAAGAGCAGAGGAAGCTAATTTAGATTATCAGAATAAAAATTTCTCAACCCAAGAAGATTTAGAAAAAGAAAGTCAAAACTGGTAAAATGATAATAATTTGGTCAGATTTTGCAATAAAAATGCTGAAAGAAATTCATAATCATTACAAAACGAAAACTACTAAAATAATTGCTGACAGAATTAAAAATGATATATTTTCTGCGACTAAGCAACTAATTAACTTTTCTAAATCTGGCACTGAAGAACATGCTTTAAAAGGATTAAATCAAAATCATAGATATTTGATAAATGGGAATTATAAAATTATTTATAAACTTGTAAAAGAAGGTGTTTTAATTACTGATGTTTTTGATACTAGACAAAATCCTATTAAAATAAATAATCCTAAAAGATAATTTTTTTAATAAACTATATATTCAAATTTACCATGAATTTTTGTTTAAAAATAGATAAGTAATTTTATAAAAGTCAAATACTTACATTAAAAAGAATTAAGTAAATTTATCAGATTTGGTTTAGAATCATATTAAATCATTAATTCAAAAGCAGAGAAAGACTATTTAATATTCTTATTAGTCTCAAGTATTAACCTAATTTTTATGAAAAAACTCTTCACAATACTCACATTCCTACTAATCACAAATTCAATTTGGGCATCTTTTATTTATGTGCCTATGAATCATGATAATCAAAGAAACCATCTAAAAGCATATGGAATTGTTTATTTTGGTTTAGAAGCTGGTTTAAAATCGAAATGGTTATTAAATTATGATGGAGGTGCATTTTTAATCGAAAATAATAAAGCCATCGAAAACGAATGTAAAATTCGCGGTGTTTCTTATCAACTAATTTTGGATGCAAAAGCACAATTAATATTGCAAGAAATTTCTGCTCCATCCTCAAACCAAGAAGCTGTAACTTTAGAAAAAGCGCCAAAAATTGCTGTCTATTCTCCAAAAGATAAAATGCCTTGGGATGATGCTGTAACTATGGTTTTAACCTATGCAGAAATCCCTTTTGATGTTATTTACGACAAAGACGTTTTAGCTGATAAACTCCTGATTTATGAATGGTTACATTTGCATCATGAAGATTTTACAGGTCAATATGGAAAATTTTATGGTTCATTTAGAACAACTCCTTGGTATATTGATGCAAAATTAAATGCTGAGAAATTAGCTGGAGAATTAGGCTACAATAAAGTATCCGAAGAAAAATTAGCTGTTGCAAAAAAAATTAGAGATTATGTAATTGGTGGTGGTTTTATGTTTGCTATGTGTTCTGCAACAGATAGTTTTGATATTGCTTTAGCAGCTGAAGGTGTAGATATTGCAGAAGCCATGTTTGATGGTGATGCCTCAGAAATGAATTATCAATCTAAAATAAATTACAATAAAACATTTGCTTTTAAAGATTTTGAATTAGAAAAAAATCCTATTACGTATGAGTTTTCTTCTATTGATATGACAAGAAAACGTAGAATTCCAAAAACCTCAGATTATTTTTCATTGATAGAATTTTCTGCAAAATGGGATCCTGTGCCAACCATGTTAACTCAAAATCATACAACTTTGGTGAAAGGTTTTATGGGACAAACCACTTCATTTGATAGAAGCACCGTAAAAACAAATGTGTTAGTTTTAGGTGAAAATAGAACTAATAGAGAAGCAAGATATATTCATGGTACTAAAGGAAAAGGAATGTTTACTTTTTATGGAGGTCATGATCCAGAAGATTATACACACAGAGTTGGCGATCCAAAAACGGAACTCGATTTACACAAAACTTCACCTGGCTACAGATTAATATTAAATAATGTATTGTTTCCTGCAGCTAAAAAGAAGAAACAGAAGACCTGATTTTTTTATAATGAAGTATACATTTTTATTTTTAGCAATCTTTATTTTTTCATGTTGTAATAATGAAAAAGTCACCAACAACTCAGAAAATGATATTATAGCAAATTCTAACCAAGTTGTTTTTTTTATCAATAATAAAGAAAACATTTTAACAAACTTTGGAAGTGGAATTGATGCTCTAAGTTTTTCTAAAATAGATCGAGATTCTAAAAATGATAAAGACACAATTATTATAAAAACTAATATTTCTAAAAAGATTTATATTAAAAATAATAATTCTTTTAAAGTATTAAACATTTTATCAAACGATACTGTTAACATAGATATAACAAACAAAGACATTGTTATAAATCTTTTAAATAGAAAATTGATGAAGTTTGATACAATTTCTATTGATAAATTATATTTATTAAATGCTGAGAAAGAGATATTAAATTATAATAAATATTTCAAAAAATTTAATTCTATTACTAGCGAAAATAAGATAATACCTAACAAAGAATATATATTATCAAATCTGCAAAAATTTAAAAAATTAGATGAGTTAAAAGAAAGGAAAATCACCAAGAAAAAGCATATTTTATCAACTATTTACAAAAATAAACAGTTAAGTAAATCAAATTATTTGAGTGAGTTGTCAAAACTAAATTTTAATTATTATACATCTTTACTTCAAAATTATAACTTAACAAAAGATCAATACTATTTAGATAAAATTTATAAACTTTTTTTTGAAAGTGAAATAGCCTATAAAGATGAATTTGTTTCATACGGATATTTGAATAATTTTATTATTAATATAATCTTAGAAAGTTCTATAATTAATGCAGATTATAAAATAGCTTTTGATAAGTTACCTAATTTCTTTAAAGGAAAACAGCTGCAATTTTTTAGAGAATTTTGCTTGCATCAAATAGCTTTAAGTAAACAAAGTTCTAATGAACTAATAAGTTATTTTAACAAATACAAAGAGGAATATCCAGAATCAAAATTTAATGAAAGCTTTGAATCTGATTATTTAATAGATATCAATAAAAATTACTCTTCAAAAAATGTAACATTATTAAATGTAAATTCTGAAGAATCTACTTTACAAGATTTTATAAATAAATATAAAGGACGCGTAATTTATATTGATTTCTGGGCTAGTTGGTGTGCTCCATGTATAAAAGAATTTCCAGCATCAAAATTATTAAGTGAATATTTTAAAGATGAAGATATTATATTCGTTTATATATCTATTGATAAAAAAAAGCAAGCTTGGTTCAATTCTCTTAAAAATTTAGATTTAAATAATAAATTTAGTTTTTTAGCTACTAATTATCCTTCAGCAGATTTTTATAAAGATTTAGAAATCAATACAATTCCTAGATATTTATTGTATAATAAAAAAGGAGATTTAATCTATGAAAATGCATCTAGACCTAGCTCTGAAAATTTAAAAAAAGATATAGAAAAACTTTTAAATTAACTTTTTTTAAAACTGTTAACAAATATCAAATAAATTGCTATTTTATCTATTATCAATACAATCACTTTTGTATTTTTGTCGATATAATATAAAACGCATACAATGCCAACAACTAAAGAATTACAAGATTTTACACAACAAGTTCGTAGAGATATTTTAAGAATGGTACACAAAGTAAATTCTGGTCATCCAGGAGGTTCTTTAGGCTGTGCAGAATTTTTTACTTGTTTGTATCAAGAAGTAATGGATTATTCTACAGATTTTAAAATGGATGGAAAAAACGAAGATTTATTTTTCCTTTCTAATGGACATATTTCTCCTGTTTATTATAGTGTTTTGGCTCATAGTGGTTTTTTTCCAGTAGAAGAATTAAACACGTTTAGATTGATAGATTCTCGTTTGCAAGGACACCCAACAACGCATGAAGGTTTACCAGGAATTAGAATTGCTTCTGGTTCTTTAGGTCAAGGAATGTCTGTTGCATTAGGTGTTGCACAAGCAAAAAAGTTAAATGGTGATGATAAAATTGTGTATACTTTACATGGTGATGGAGAATTGCAAGAGGGGCAAAACTGGGAAGCAATTATGTATGCTTCAGGTAAAAAAGTAGATAATTTAATTGCAACTATCGACTTGAATGGAAAGCAAATTGATGGTGCTACAGACGATGTTTTACCAATGGGAAGCATCAAAGCTAAATTCGAAGCTTTTGGTTGGGATGTTTTAGAAGTAAAAGAAGGAAATGATATTGAAGCAATTTTAGCTGGACTAAAAGAAGCGAAATCATTAACAGGAAAAGGAAAGCCAGTTTGTATTTTATTGTATACAGAAATGGGGAATGGAGTAGATTTTATGATGAACACACACGCTTGGCATGGAAAAGCACCAAATGATGAGCAATTAGAAAGTGCTTTGGCTCAAAATCCTGAAACTTTAGGAGATTATTAGAAATATTCAAAATTTAAGGAATTAAAATATTTAAAAGAGTTGTTCATTTAAAAATGAATAACTCTTTTTTTATGAATTTATTTGGATGTATACTGTAAGAATACTTTTATCTTTACAACTAACAAGTTTTGTGCAATCATTCAGCTTTTGAATAATTGAATTTTTAATCTTTTAATAAAATTATGAAAATAGGAATTGTTTGTTATCCAACTTTTGGGGGAAGTGGAGTAGTAGCAACAGAATTAGGAATGGCTTTAGCAGATAAAGGGCATGAAGTTCATTTTATAACTTACAATCAACCAGTTCGTTTAGATTTTATATCTCATAAATTACATTTTCATCAAGTTTTAGTAGAAGAATATCCATTATTTCAATACCAACCTTATGAGTTAGCATTGTCTAGCAAAATGGTTGAAGTTGTTCAGAAATATGATTTAGAAGTTTTACATGTACATTATGCAATTCCACATGCGTATGCAGCTTTTATGGCAAAGCAAATGCTAAGAGAAAAAGGAATTGAGATAAAAGTGGTAACAACTTTGCATGGTACAGATATTACTTTAGTAGGTAGTCACCCAACTTACAAAACAGCAGTAGAGTTTAGTATTAATAATTCTGATGTGGTCACAGCAGTTTCAAATAATTTGAAAGAAACCACGAATCAACTTTTTAACATCAAAAAAGATATCAAAGTTATTTATAATTTTATTGATGTAAATAAATATAGCAAAGCAGAAAGTGAAGAATGCAAAAGAAGTGCTTTAGCAGAACCAAATGAACGAATTCTAACACATATTAGTAATTTTAGACCTGTTAAAAGAGTAGAAGATGTTATTAAAATTTTCTATGAAGTTCAAAAAGAAATTCCATCAAAATTATTAATGATTGGAGAAGGACCAGAAAGAAAAAAAGCAGAACTTTTAACAAAACAATTAGGCATTAAAAACAAAGTTTTCTTTTTAGGAAATAGTACAGAAATCGATAAGATTTTATGTTATTCAGATGTTTTTCTACTCCCTTCTAAAACAGAAAGCTTTGGTTTGGCAGCCTTAGAAGCAATGGCTGCAAAAACGGCAATAATTTCTACCAATACAGGAGGTTTGCCAGAAGTAAACATCCATGGAAAAACAGGTTTTTTAAGCAATTTGGGCGATGTTGAAGACATGGCTAAAAATGCAATTTCTATTTTAAAAGACGATGATGTTTTAGAGCGTTTTAAACTAAATGCACAAGAACATACCAAACGTTTTTCGTTAGAAAATATTTTACCTGTTTATGAAGAGATTTATAAGTCTTGTTATAAAAGTGAAGTTAAATAATATAAAAAAAGCTCAAACATTAATTTGTTTGAGCTTTTTTATTTGTGCTAATTTCAATATCTAATTTTTCAACTAAAAAACTATTTTCCAAACATACCACCAAGCATTCCTCCAATTCCACCTCCAGAAGATTTCTTATCCCCTCCTAAAAACATTCCAGCAACATCATCTATAACACTTCCATCACCATCAGCATCTAAAATTTTCTCAAGAAAACTTTGATCGTTACTTGCAGAACTTCCACCTAATAAACCTCCTAAAAGTCCAGTTAAATCTCCAGAAGAACTTACGTTTTGTTCTTTCTTTTGTTTTCCTAACATTCCCATTACTAAGGGTGCAGCAACTTTTAAAATATTGGCAACAGAACCTGCATCTAAACCAGCTTTTTGACCAATAACTTGCTCAACACCTTGTTGTTTAGCTCCTAAAATATGACCTAAAATCCCTGCTCCATCTTGTTTTACAGAATCATCAACTCCACCACCAAACAAACCTCCAAGATTGTCTAAAATACTACCATCATGTTTATTTTCTAAAGCATTTTGTAAACTTTGTGCACCTTCTGGAGTTGCAGCATTTCTTTCCATTGCTTTCATTAAAACTGGTAAAGCCATCGTTAAAACACTACTTGTTTTACTTGAATCTGTTCCTGTAGATCCTGCTACACCAGATACTATTTGTTTTCCTAAATCACTATTTAATAAATCTAAAATTCCTGCCATTTTGTATTTTTAATAATTAATATGTTTACTTTATGATAATATGACACAATATAAGAATAAAGTCACTTATAAGTTTAATTATTTTTCTATCTTTCATTTTTTAAAAAACTTTTATAATTTAGTATGAAAAAATTAGAATTACACTGGCAAATTTTAATAGGAATGGTTGTTGGAATCCTTTTTGGATTAGGAATGACAACGATAGATGGAGGAGCGAAATTTATTTTAAATTGGATAAATCCAATTGGAACTATTTTTGTGAAACTATTAAAATTAATAGCAGTTCCTTTAATTATAGCATCTTTAGTAAAAGGAATATCAGATTTAAAAGATATTTCTAAATTTAAAAATATTGGTTTAAAAACCATCGCAATTTATATTGGTACCACTGTTATTGCAATTACAATTGGTTTGTTATTAGTAAATGTTGTAAAACCTGGAGATGGAATCTCTGAAGATACCATAACAAAACTTACTGAAACGTATGCAAATAGTGGAGGTGTACAAGATAAATTATCGGAAGCTTCTAAACAAAGAAATACAGGTCCTTTACAGTTTTTGGAAGACATGGTTCCAGACAATGCTATAAAAGCTTTGGGTGATAATACCTCTATGTTACAAGTAATTTTCTTTACTATTTTTCTTGGTATTTCTATGTTATTGATTGGCGAGAAAAGAGCAAAACCATTAAAAGATTTCTTTGATTCATTAAATGAAGTTGTCTTAAAAATGGTCGATTTAATCATGCTTTTTGCTCCTTATGCAGTTTTTGCATTGTTAGCAAATGTGGTTGTTTCATCAAATGATCCAGATTTATTATTAGCACTTTTAAAATATGCACTTACTGTAGTTGGTGGTTTATTATTGATGGTGATTTTCTATATGATTTTAATAAGTATTTTTACGAAAAAGAATCCATTTTGGTTTTTGAAGCAATTAAGTCCTGCTCAATTATTAGCCTTTTCTACAAGTTCAAGTGCAGCAACTTTGCCTGTAACTATGGAACGTGTTGAAGAACATATAGGAGTTGATAAAGAAGTTTCTAGTTTTGTGTTGCCTGTTGGAGCCACCATAAATATGGATGGAACCTCTTTATATCAAGCAGTTGCAGCCGTTTTTATTGCGCAAGCTCTTGGGTTCGATTTAACGTTTACGGGTCAATTAACTATTATTTTAACAGCTTTATTAGCTTCCATTGGTTCTGCAGCAGTTCCTGGAGCAGGAATGGTAATGTTGGTAATTGTATTAGAATCTGTTAATTTTCCTGCGGATAAACTAGCCATTGGTTTGGCATTAATTTTTGCAGTGGATAGACCTTTAGATATGTGTAGAACTGTAATTAATGTTACTGGAGATGCAACTGTAGCAAGTTTAGTAGCAAAATCTGTTGGTAAATTACACGATAATCCTAAACCTAAAAATTGGGATGATGATTATGATGATGTGAAATAGTTAACAGTTTTCAGGGTCAGTTTACAGTTAATTATAATGTAAATAAAGAGTAATGTTTTTTTTATTTTACGCTAGATTTAAGAATTTTAAATGATGTCTTTAAAGATAAACACACCTTTGGTTTCTGTAGATTGGCTGTTTTCTAATTTAGAGAATGAACATCTAATTATTTTAGATGCAACAATTCCAAAAGTTACATCAAATGATGAGGCAATAGGAGAGAAATATCAAATTAAAAACGCGAGATTTTTTGATATACAAACTATTTTTTCTGATATAAATGCACCATTTCCAAATACAGTATTATCACCAGAAGAATTTGAGGAAAATGCGCAAGAATTAGGTATTAACAATAACAGTTGTATAATTGTTTATGATGATTTAGGGATGTATTCCTCACCAAGAGTTTGGTGGCTTTTTCAATTAATGGGTTTCAAAAATATTGCAGTTTTAAATGGTGGTTTTCCTGAATGGAAAAAGAAAGAATACCCAATTGAAAAACCATTTTCTCATCAACCTAAAAAAGGAAATTTTAAGGTTGATTACCAACCACAAAAAATAAAGTTTACAAAAGATGTTTTATCAGCAATTGAAAATGATAAGATTCTTATTGCTGATGCTCGTTCAAAAGGACGTTTTTATGCTACAGAACCTGAACCTAGAAAAGGTTTAAAAGGAGGTCATATTCCAAACTCCATTAGTTTTCCAATTGCTGATATTATTGTTGATGGTAAATTAAAATCAGCAGAAAAATTAAAAGAAATATTCAAGGAAAAGAATCCTAAAAACAAAGAATTTATATTTTCTTGTGGATCAGGAATTACTGCAGCTGTGTTGGCTTTAGGAGCAGAAATAGCTGGTTATAATAAGCATGCTGTGTATGATGGTTCTTGGACAGAATGGGCATCCACAGAAAATTTACCAATAGAAAAATAAAATGGAAAAATTACATTGGACTCAAAAAGAATTTGAAGCGTATGTGCTTTTATATGCTGCACATTGTAACTTCTTTGAATCAAAAGAAGAAGAAAATTATATTTTATCGAGAGTAGATTCTACAACGTATCATAAAATCCATACAGAAGTAATTGTAGATTCTGATGAAGAAAATCTGAATAAAATTCAGCAATATATTTCAGAGAATAAATTAAATCAACTTGAAAAAGATGCTTTAATCAGAGATATAAAAAATGTGTTTTTTGCAGATGGTTCTGTAGATGTTATTGAGAAAAAAGTATTCAATATTTTAAGAAAAATTATTGATTGATAAGTATAACGTTATTTTAGAAACTTGATATTACAAAAATATTAAAATGTTTCTTCATCTAATTAAATAAAAAAAGCCAAGTAATTTAGATTACTTGGCTTTTTAATATCAATAAAAATAAGAAATTACTTTCCTGTTTCTTCTTTTTTAACTTCAGCTTTATCAGCTATAATTCTGTTTTCTCTGTTGGCAACTTCCCAAGCAGTATGAAAAACTAAACGTGTTCTGTTTTCTAACAATTCGTAGTTAATTTTGTCAGGAGTATCAGTTGGTTTATGATAATCTACGTGTGTACCATTGAAGTAAAAAATAATTGGCACATTGTTTTTTGCAAAGTTATAATGATCAGATCTGTAGTAAAAACGATTTGGATCATTCTCATCATTATATTTATAATCTAAATTGATGTTTGTATATTTTGCATTTACAGTTTCAGATAACTCATGTAATTCTGTACTTAATTTATCAGAACCAATTAAATATACATAATTTGGATCAGCTTTATGTCTGTCATCAGTTCTACCAATCATGTCAATATTTAAATCACAAACTGTATTTGCTAAAGGAAAAATTGGATCTTCATCAGCATAATATTTAGAACCTAATAAACCTTTTTCTTCACCAGTTACGTGTAAAAATAAGATAGATCTTTTTGGACCTTTTCCAGCCTTTACAGCCATTTGAAATGCTTCTGCAATTTCTAGCATAGCAACAGTTCCAGAACCATCATCATCTGCACCATTGTAAATTTCTTCACCTTTAATACCTTCATGATCTAAATGTGCAGAAATAACTACAATTTCATCTGGCTTTTCAGAACCTTTAATAAATGCAACTACATTTTCTGAATCGTTATATTTTCCTCTACGTGTATTTTTATTAATCCATTCTGCAGGTACTTCTTGAAAATAATCATCTCCTCCTAAAGGCGATACGATTTCGTTACTTACATAAAAGTTTTTTAAATATTCTACGGCTTTTTTCTGACCTGGTTCACCTGTTTCTCTCCCTTCAAATTCATCTGAAGCATATATAAATAAGTGTGTCCCAAGATCTTTAGCTGTAATTGTTGCAGCATATTTTGCAGCCTGATCTACATTTGCATCCTCATTAGACGCACTTTTACTAGAACTGCAAGCCATAAAAGCGACTGCACTAGCCATGTAAAGTATTTTTCTCATCGATTAAAAATTATTTATTTAATTTATTAGTACCCAAAAGTAACAAAAAGTTACAGGATCTTCAAAATTACTTTTTGTTTATTATAAACTGTTGTAAATTTCTGTTAAAAATTACAATTTCTTTAGGGAATAAGTTGTCAAAAGCATTTTTTGTTATCAATTCAGTTGGTGTTCCTGTAAAAATGTCATCATCTGTAAATAAAACAATTTCATTCGCAAATTGAATCGCTAAATTTACTTCATGAGTAGATAATATAATGGATTTAGAAGTTTCAGAAACCAATTTTTTTAGTAAAGAAAATATTTTTATGGTGTGATGCAAATCTAGATGAGCAGTAGGTTCATCTAAAATAATAATGTCTGTATCTTGTGCCAAAGCTCTTGCAATTAAAACTCGTTGTAACTGTCCATCACTCAATTCATAAAAGAATTTATCTTTTAAATGGTTGATTTCAGTTTGTTCAATTGCCCAATTTATTTTTTCTAAATCGGTTTCAGAAAGTGAATCTATCCAATTTGTATAAGGTTGTCTGCCCAAAGCAACCAATTCAAAAACGGTTATTTGGCTTTCAGGTAAACGTTCAGTTAACACCAAACTCAAAACTGTAGAAAGTTCTTTGTTCGTAAATTTTTCTATGTTTTTTCGGTTGATAAAAATTTCGCCATGTAAAGGTGTTTGCACTTTAGCAATGGTTCTTAATAAGGTAGATTTTCCGATTCCGTTTTTACCTAAAACCGCAACTAATTTTCCTTTTTCAATGGCAATATCAATCTTTGAAGCTACAATATTTTGCGTTTTTTTAGATTGATAACCAATGCTTAGGTTTTCAGTTTTTAAGACGATATTTTCTTTATGTTGTTTAATCGTGTAATTGTTTAAATGTTAAATCGTAAATACGACATAATTAATATTATTTATTGAAATAAGAAACAGGATTTAATGAACTTCCTAAATTTAATTAAAGTTCCATGCTTCAAACTTCTATCTTTTTTAAATATAAATCTTCTTCTTTCTAACTAATAGCCAAATCACAACAGGTGCACCAAATAACGATGTTATTGCATTAATTGGCAATGTAAATTCGCTTGTTGGTAATTGAGCAATACTATCACAAATTAATAAAATAATTCCGCCAAAAATTGCGACAGCAGGAATTAGTATTTTATGATTTGAGGTTGTGAAAAATAGTCGAGCAATATGAGGTACAGCCAAACCAACAAAAGCAATTGGTCCAGAAAAAGCGGTAATTACACCCGTTAATAAACTTGTAATTAACAAAATAATATTTCTATTTTTTTTAATGTTGATGCCCAAGCTTTTTGCATAATTTTCGCCTAATAAAAAACTGTTTAAAGGCTTTATAACTGATAAAGTTCCTAAAATTCCGATACTATAAATAAGGATGAAAACAGTAATTTCATTCCAAGATAAATTCCCTAAACTACCAAAACTCCAAAATAAATATTGTTGAATTTGTTCAGCTTCAGAAAAGTAAGCTAAAACACTAATTACTGCAGATGTTAAACTTCCAAACATCAATCCAATAATTAAAATTGACATGGTATTTCTAACTTTATTTGCTGCAATAATTACAGCAGATAAAACTAAAAAAGCACCTAAACTTGCAGCAATTGGTAAAGAAATATTAGAAATTGATGCTGAAAAAAAAAGTCCGCCAAAAACGGAACTTCCTAAAATTAAAATAGCAACTCCTAAACTTGCACCCGAAGAAATTCCTAAAACAAAAGGGCCAGCCAAAGGATTTCGAAATAAAGTTTGCATTAACAAACCACAAATGGACAAACCTGAACCTACTAAAATTGCTGTAATTGCTTTCGGTAATCTGAAATTTAAAATAATAGTTTCCCAACTTTTTTTGGTAGGAGTTCCACCAATTAAAGTATTAAAAATTTCATCAAAAGGAATGGAAACTGAACCCAAACTAATATTTACAAAGAATAAAACCACCAGTAAAACTGCTAAGATTATAAAATGTTTTGTGTAGTTTGTTTGTTTCATTTCTATGCTAAACCTCAAAGATTTTTAAAAGCTTTGGGTTTTGTAAAAGTTATTTATAATTCTTTAAAAAATCTACCAATTTTTGAATTGCAATTCCTCTATGAGAAATTTTATTTTTTTCATCTGGTGTCATTTCAGCAAACGATAGATTATATCCTTCAGGTTTAAAAATAGGATCGTACCCAAAACCTTTTTCGCCTTGTTTTTCTTGTAGAATTTCGCCTTTGCAAATTCCTTCAAAAATATATTGTTTGTCATCAATATTTAAGCAAACAGCGGTTCTAAATTGAGCTTTTCTATTTTCTTTATTTTTTAATCCTGATAATAATTTTTGCATATTATTTTCAGAATTTGTAGGTTCACCAGCAAAACGTGCAGAATACACTCCAGGTTTTCCATCTAAACTTTCTACCTCTAAACCAGAATCATCTGCAAAACAATTGTAACCAAATTTTTTAGTAATATGGTTTGCTTTTAATTTTGAATTCCCTTCTAAAGTAGTTTCAGTTTCATCAACATCATCAAAACAATTAATGTCTTTTAAACTCAATATTTCTATTGAATTTGATAACATTTCTTGCACTTCTTTGAGCTTGTTTAAATTATTGGTGGCAAAGACTAATTTCATGAAGCGAAATTAATCAATTTAAATTCGTTAAAGAAAAATACTTAAACTAGTTATGTAATAACTGAAGTTATTAAGATTTTTTTTAAGAATAAAAGAAATAAGAATAATAAGATTTATGAAGTGTAACTCTTCATAATAAATAGGTGATTTTTATTATGAAGAAATTTGATTTTGAATAAACCTGCCAGTATTGTTTAGTTTAGGTTTTCGAGTATGTTTTTAAAATCCCCCAATTATTAATTAATACTCTTTAGTTCCCTTTTTCATAAACAATTTTATACTGACAGGTATATTTAATGTTTTTTAAGAAGAAATTTTCTTCCCATCAAATTTAAAATAAAAACTAGATTATAACTAACTAAATATAGTGTAGGCTTGATGTTTTAGACAAATCAGTAAGAGTTTTAAAGAATCAGTAAGATATATTCTGAAAGAAGAATCAGATTTATTACATTTGGCATTCAAACTCCCCAATTATTTTGATAGATTCTTTTTTATTTTTATTTACTGGGATTATTGGAATCGTAACCCTTGCTTTAATGTTAAGGTTTTATAAATCAAATCCGTTCTGTAATTTATTTTTAATACTTGTTTTAAGTATCGTTTCTATTCGATTTTTTATTCATGGTAGTTACAATTTAGGTTTACAAACTGTTTTAAAACCAGATCGAGGTTTGCTTTCTATTCTGTTTTTAATTATTGTACCTAGTTCCTATTTATATTATAAAAATTTAGTTTTTCAAATAAATACTTTTAATTATAAAGATTTAAAACACTTAATTTTTATCATTTTCTTATTTGTCATTAACTCAATAGATGGTTTAAGAGATAGTTTTATCTTTTATTTTGGTTCTTACACAAACTTCTTTTTAATATCAATTTTTTTAGTATTCTATTTAACATTAATTTTTAGATTATTAAGTAAAAATATTTGGTTTCAAAAAATATTACTCCTAAATAACAGCCATTTTAAACTAATTAAAAACTGGACTTTCTATTTTTTTACAATTCATGTACTTTCTAGTTTTGCTGTATTAGCTTCATTATATATAGAAATAAAAAGTGGAGAAACTCCCTCAGGAAAATCAATGGCAGTTTTTTTATTATTCTTTTGGATATTTTTATTTTTCAAAATTTTAATATCTCCAGAAATTTTATTTGGACTTCCAATTCTTAATAAAACTTTATTAAGATTTAATGATACGATTTCAGAAAACAATGAAACTTTAAAACCTATTACTGATAATTGGGTTCTAGAAACAAAGTGTGCAAAAAGTAATCAAGATCAAAAATTAGAAGAAAAAATCACAAAAAATATAAGTAGTTATATTCAAGAAGTAGATAAATTAAGTTTGGAAGAACATATTTTTAGAAATCAAAAAACTTCTCAAAATAATATAGCAGAAAAATTAGGCGTGCCAACAAGCCATATTGTGTATTTATTTAAATATCATTCTAAGGCTTCTTTTTCAGAATATAGAATGCAAAGTAGAATTAAAGATGCTATCGAACTTATAAATGAAGGTTTTTTAAATAATGAAACTTTTGAGTCTTTAGCTTTTACAACTGGGTTTTCATCCTACAATCCATTTTTTATAGCTTTTAAAAAAATCACTACTTTTTCGCCTCAAGATTATATTAAAGTAAATAAGATTTAATTTTTTATTCATGATGATAAGGCTCGTTCTTTAAAATTGTAAAACCTCTATACAATTGCTCTACAATAAATAAACGAATCATTTGATGCGAAAACGTCATTTTAGAAAGTGAAATTTTTCCTGTTGATTTTTGATAAACAGCATCAGAAAAACCATAAGGGCCACCAATTACTAAAACCAATTGTTTTAACCCAGAATTCATTTTCTTCTGTAAATAGTTAGAAAATTCAATCGAAGTAAAATGTTTTCCTTTATCATCTAACAAAACCAATTGATCTGTGTTTTGCAATTTCGATAAAATTAATTCACCTTCTTTTTCTTTTTGCTGAATCTCGCTTAAATTTTTTACATTTTTTATATCAGGAATAATTTCCAGCTCAAACTTTATATAATGTTTTAATCGATTTTGATATTCATCAATTAATTTTATCAAGTTTTTATTGTCAGTTTTTCCGATTGCTAAAAGTTTAATTTTCATAGTATGTTTTGAAAATGAGACACGAATTTCACAAATTGCGTCAAATCTTAATAATTCCAGAAATTGGTGTCATTTTAAAGACAAATTTATTAGTTTTAAAACATTAAATCATCAGAAGTAAGATAAAAATGAAAATCATTGTTATTTTTACAGCAGAATATAGAATTTATGATATCAGAAGCACAATTTCAAGACGAGTTAGACATTATTATAAAAAATGCCATTAGAGAAGATATTGGAGATGGAGATCATACTTCACTTTCTTGTATTCCTGCTGATGCTCAAGGAAAAGCCAAATTATTGGTAAAAGACGAAGGTATTATTGCAGGTGTAGCATTTGCAAAACAAGTTTTTTGTTATGTTGATAAAGATTTAAAAGTGGAAACTTTTATAAATGATGGCGAAAAAGTAAAATATGGAGACATTGTTTTTCATGTTTCTGGCAAATCGCAATCTATTTTAATGGCAGAACGTTTGGTTTTAAATGCGATGCAAAGAATGAGTGCAATTGCAACCAAAACTGCTTTTTTTGCTGATTTATTAAAAGGGACTAAAACCAAAGTATTAGACACCAGAAAAACAACACCAGGAATTAGAGCGTTAGAAAAATGGGCTGTAAAAATTGGAGGAGGAGAAAACCATAGATTTGCATTATATGATATGGTGATGATTAAGGATAATCACATAGATTTTGCTGGCGGAATTACAGCAGCAATTACCAAAACGAAAAAATATTTAGCCGAAAAAAATCTTGATATTAAGATAATCGTTGAAGCAAGAAGTTTAGCCGAAATCAAAGAAATATTAGCTAACGAAGGTGTTTACAGAATTTTAATTGACAACTTTAATTATGAAGATACCAAAAAAGCAGTTGCTTTAATTGGCGACCAATGTTTAACAGAATCTTCTGGAGGAATCAATGAAAAAACCATCAGAAAATATGCAGAATGTGGTGTCGATTTTATTTCATCTGGGGCATTAACACACTCTGTTTACAATTTAGATTTAAGTTTAAAAGCGATTGATTAAAACTTGTCAAGCTGAATTTATTTCAGCTTCTTATACAAGATTTAGATTCTGAAACAAGTTCAGAATGACAAAATACAGAAAATGGATAACTTTTTTGATAACGAAGAATACTCTAAAATTGATTTCACAAAAAAGAAAATCAAAAAAGGAGAATATGATAATTGTACATTTTCGAACTGTAATTTCGAGAATGTTCATGCCTCAAATATTCAATTTGTAGAGTGTGAATTTATCGATTGTAATTTTAGCAATGCTATTGTAACCTATACAGCTTTTAAAGATGTAGATTTCATCAACTGTAAAATGATAGGAGTTAAGTTTAATGAATGCGATCCTTTTTTATTGCAATTTACATTCAAAGAATGTCAATTAAACTTTTCATCTTTTTATCAATTAAAAATACCAAAAACAGTTTTTAATAGTTGTAATTTAGAGGAAGTAGATTTTACAGAATCCATTTTGCAAAATGCAACTTTTACAAAATGCAATTTAAAAAATGCCATTTTCGGCAGAACTAATATTGAAAAAGTAGATTTTACAACGGCATTTAATTTAGAAATTAATCCTCAAGAAAATAAACTGAAAGGTGCAAAATTTAATAAGGAAAATGTGGTTGGTTTATTATCAATCTTTAAAGTAATAGTAGAATGAGAAATAAAATTTCGGCTCTTTTAGTAGTTTTAATTACTATTTTTTCTTGTGATGAAAGGACCACTTCTGAAACTGTATTTTTACACTCTTTACAAAATAATAAAATTGAAAAAATTTCATTTGATAAAATCAAAAACGAAACTTTCATTGAATATAACTATACCAGTGATAAAGATGCTATCAAAAATATATTTTTGAAATATGATCAAAATAAAAACGTTTTAATAACTGAGTTAGATACTTTCTTAATTACAAATAAAAGTTTTAAAACTAAAAAAGTTAATTTTGGATTGTATCAAACTAAAGAAATTAAAAGTCATTACACAACATTCGTTTTTAATGAAGATTATGGACTTTTTGCAACCCTTGGTTATGGAGCAAATTTTCTATTTTTAAAAGATTCAACTTCAGCAAATCAAAGAGAAATAATTTATAAACAACTTTTTCTAAATTTAAATAAAATTAATGTTGAGTAAGTTTTTCCCTTTTTGGGAAATGTCTAAAAAACAAAAAGGCTAATGAGTAAAGAAATTGAAGACAAGTTAGAGAAAATACCAATCATAAATGTGTTGGTGAAATTCGGGAAAAAAGTAAAAATTCCTGGGTTAGAAGGTATGTCTTTATACGATCTTTTAGAAATGTACATTATTGGTATTGTAGAAGGTGCTTTAACTACAAGAGCAGGAGGAATTGCCTATAGTTTTTTTATGGCGATTTTTCCATTTTTACTTTTTGTATTAACATTAATTCCGTTTTTACCTTTTGATGGTGCTCAAGAAGGTTTATTATCTATAATTAGTGATGTTTTGCCACCAAGAACTTTTGATGCTGTAGATTCTGTTTTGGTAGATATTATTAAAAATCAATATGGAGGTTTATTGTCTTTTGGTTTTATTGGCTCTATATTTTTAATGACAAATGGTGTAAATGCCATTTTTGGTGGTTTTGAATATTCATATCACGTAAAAGAAATTAGAAACGTATTTAGAGCCTATTTTATAGCCATGTATGTTTCTGTAATTATTGTAGTTTTTTTATTGATAACAGTAGCAATTATCATTTTTTTCGAACTTATTTTAAAAGATCATGTAACTTTAGGTTGGTTAGATGATAATCTTATTTGGATTCAAATTGTACGTGGTTTTATTTTCCTTACCATGATTTTTGTAACAGTTTCTATGCTCTATCATTATGGAGTTAAAGAGGGGAAACACTCTCGTTTTTTCTCTCCAGGTTCCGTTTTTACTACAGTTTTATTACTCTTAACCTTTAATTTATTTGGCTATTATGTAAATGAATTTGCAAAATATAATGAGTTATATGGTTCAATTGGTACACTTTTAATTTTGATGTTATTCATCTGGTTAAATGCAATTATTCTATTGTTAGGTTTCGAATTAAATGCTACAATTTACGCTTTAAGAAGACAAAATAAAACCTTTAAAACGCCTTAAAAAGTATAACTTTTTCACGATATTTGCGCTCGCAATTTTTAATTGCACGTGTTCAATTTTGAGTTTTAAGTTTTGAGTGATATCACTAAAACTTAAAACCTAAAACCTAAAAACTATTTAATGAAGCCAAGCATCCCAAAAGGAACAAGAGATTTTTCGCCAACAGAAGTTGCAAATCGTACGTATATTATGAACGCGATTAAAACTGCTTTTGAAACCTATGGATTTCAACCTATTGAAACTCCAAGTTTTGAAAATTCTGATACGTTAATGGGAAAATATGGAGAAGAAGGAGATCGTTTGATTTTTAAGATTTTGAATTCTGGAGATTATTTATCTAAAGCAGACGAGACTTTAATTAAAGAAAAAGATAGTTTAAAACTTACTTCACAAATCTCAGAAAAAGCACTTCGTTACGATTTAACAGTACCTTTTGCAAGATATGTAGTACAACATCAAAATGAAATAACATTTCCTTTTAAAAGATATCAAGTACAACCAGTTTGGAGAGCAGACAGACCACAAAAAGGGCGTTTTAGAGAGTTTTTTCAATGTGATGCAGATGTTGTTGGTAGTAAATCTTTATGGCAAGAAGTTGAGTTAATTCAATTATATGATACTGTTTTTAGTAAGTTAGGTTTACAACAAACGACTATTAAAATCAATAATAGAAAAATACTTTCTGGAATTGCAGAAGTTATTGGCGCTCAAGATAAATTAATCGATTTTACTGTAGCTTTAGATAAGTTAGATAAAATTGGTCAAGAAAAAGTGGAAGCAGAAATGATTTTGAAAGGAATTACTGAAGAAGCAATTCAAAAAGTACAACCATTATTTTCATTTTCAGGGTCTAATTTAGATAAATTAGAGTCTTTGAAAAATATGTTACAAACTTCGGAAGAAGGTACAAAAGGCGTGGAAGAATTACGTTTTGTCATAAATTCAGTTGCTGCATTAGGTTTGCAATCTGCTAATTTAGAGATTGATGTAACTTTAGCAAGAGGTTTAAATTATTACACAGGCGCAATTTTTGAAGTTGCTGCTCCAAAAGGAGTGAAAATGGGTTCTATTGGTGGTGGAGGAAGATATGATGATTTAACAGGAATTTTCGGTATGAAAGATGTTTCTGGAGTTGGCATATCTTTTGGTCTGGACAGAATTTATTTAGTTTTAGAAGAATTAGGATTGTTTAAAACAGTGGCTTTACCAAAACCAAAAGTATTATTCGTGAATTTTGGAGATGCAGAAGGGTTGTATTGCATGAAAGCAATTACGCAATTAAGAGCAAATAATATAAAATCTGAATTGTATCCTGATAACGCAAAAATGAAAAAGCAAATGACATATGCCAACAATCGAGAAATCGAATTTGTTGTTATTGCTGGTTCTAATGAAATGAATAATGAGGAATTCACCTTAAAAAATATGATTTCTGGAGAGCAATCTAATTGTTCTTTACAAGAATTGATACAGAAATTGAAGTAAGTTTACAAGGATACGTTTTACTAATCAAGACTTATTCTATTATAACTTTAATTGATATAAAATTATTTATAATACGTTGCAAAGACGTAAATTTGCATTTTTAATAGAATAGTTTGAAATGTTTGAATTAGACAGCAAAATGAATGACGAAAGAATAGAGGAATTAGGAGAAAATCACGTAGGAACTTCTGCGAAAACTCCATTAAGAGCTGATGCTTTTGATATTTCTGACGAAGAAAAAATAAGTAGAATCCAAGAAAGTGTTAAAGATATTTTGTTCACTTTAGGAATGGATTTAGAGGATGATAGCATCCAAGGAACTCCAAAAAGAGTTGCGAAAGCATTCGTAAACGAGTTGTTTATGGGGTTAAATCCTAAAAACAAACCAGTTCCATCAACTTTTGATAACAATTATAGTTATGGTGAAATGTTGGTAGAAAAAAACATTGTGGTGTATTCTACTTGCGAACATCATTTATTACCAATTATTGGAAGAGCACATGTTGCGTATATTTCTGATGGTAAGGTAATTGGTTTATCAAAAATGAATAGAATTGTAGAGTATTTTGCAAAAAGACCTCAAGTACAAGAGCGTTTAACAATGCAAGTTGTGCAAGCAATGCAAGAAGCTTTAGGTGTAGAAGATGTTGCATGTGTTATTGATGCAAAACATTTGTGTGTAAATTCTAGAGGAATAAAAGATATAGAAAGCTCAACTGTAACTGCAGAGTTTGGAGGTAAATTTAAAGAAAGAGATACCAAAAACGAGTTTTTGAATTACATAAAAATGGATACAAATTTTTAAAACAACCTGAATTTATTTCAGATTTTTTTAAAAAAACACATAAAGACCGTTTAGAAATTTTCTAAGCGGTCTTTTTTTTGATTAAATTCTCTTACGTACAGTTTTTGTATGGTTATATTTTTATCTCTTTTAATTTAATGTTTCATTGAATATTCTTTAAAACCCTTAAAGTTAAAGAATTTTAATGTCAGTAGCTTTTTTAATTTATTTCAGCTGATTTTTGATATTTTCATATTTGTTGTGTTTTTGTATTGTTGTGTTTTAGGTGTTATATGTTGAATAAGAATAGTTTTACAACAAACTAAAAACTACTCATATGAAATTAAGAATGCAATTGTTTAAAATCTTACTGCTTTTGTTTGCGGTAAATTTAAATGCTCAAATCACACAAGTTGGTAATGGAAGTTACACAAACTCATTTCCAGGAACAGATATTGCTGGTAGAAATGGCTTTCCTTCTGGCTCTCCTCAATTATCTGGTAATGCTTTAGGTAAACCTGTACCTACAAATGATTGGTGGTCTAAATTAGTCAAAGAAAATCATGCAGATAATTTGTTTAATTATCCAATGACAATGAAAACCATCAATACTGGTTTAATTGTTACTTATATTCCATCTGGAGTAATAGGAGATTCTGCTCCTATAGAAGTAGGTTTGCAAGGTTTATCAACAGATAGAGTTACTGTTTCTGATTATTCTGATTGGACAGTAACAATGAATTGGAAAGATGATGATAACGAACTAAGTGTTACATCTGGTATTGGAATGCCTTTTTTATATTATGAAAAAGATGTAGATGATGTTGTTGAAATTATAGTGAAATCTGGAACTTCTTTAATTAATAATGAGCTTTTAATTGTTGAAAATGCAGCTAATGGACAAGATTTTGTTTTTTATGCTCCAGCAGGCAGTACTTGGATTCAATCTGGAAATACTTTCACATCAACATTAAATGGTAAAACATACTGGTCAATGGCAATGTTACCACAAAATACAAGTAATATTACTGCTGTTGCTCAAGAATTAAAAAAATACGCTTTTGTTTTTCCAACGAATACAATTACAGCTTGGACTTATAATGATAGTAATTCAAAATTAGCAACTACATTTTCTGTAACTACAGATGTTAAAGAAGGTACAAATAGTAATATGCTTTTGGGTTTATTGCCTCATCAATGGTATAATACAAGTTCTAACTCTCCTGTTCCTAGCACTTATACTTACAGTTCAGTAAGAGGAGCTTTAAAGATGCTAGAAGGTAATAGTTTTACTGTAGAAAATACTTTTAAGGGTATTTTGCCAACCATCCCTTATTTAGCAAATTATAGTACTGGATTTAGTCCTTCAGAATTAGATTCCAAAATTTCTCAAATTGAGAATGATGGCTTATCAACTTGGACAGATTCTTACAATGAAGGGCAAGTAATGAATCGTTTAATACAAACTGCAAGAATTGCAGACCAAACAGGTAATCTTTCAGCAAGAAATAAAATGATTGCTACAGTTAAAGAACGTTTGGAAGATTGGCTTACCTATGAATCTGGAGAAAAAGCATTTTTGTTTTATTATAATGATACTTGGTCAGCTATGTTAGGATATCCTTCAGGTCATGGACAGGATACAAACATTAATGATCACCATTTTCATTGGGGTTATTTTATTCATGCTGCTGCTTTTATGGAGCAGTTTGAACCTGGATGGTCTGCAAAATGGGGAGCAATGATTAATACTTTAATAAGTGATGCTGCTTCTTCTGATAGAACAGATACAAAATTCCCTTTTTTAAGAAATTTAAGTCCTTATGCTGGTCATAGTTGGGCAAATGGATTTGCATCTTTTCCTCAAGGAAATGATCAAGAATCTACCTCAGAAAGTATGCAATTTGCGTCTTCTTTAATTCATTGGGGAACGATTACAGAAAATAAAGAAATTAGAGATTTAGGAATTTATATTTATACAACTGAGCAAACAGCAGTTGAAGAATATTGGTTTGATGTTTACGAAAGAAATTTTCCTAATAACCAACAATTCAGTTTAGTATCTAGAGTTTGGGGTAATTCTTTTGATAATGGTACTTTCTGGACAGCTGATATTGCAGCTTCTTATGGTATAGAAATGTATCCAATTCATGGAGGTTCTTTTTATTTAGGACACAATCAAGAATATGCAAAAAAATTATGGACAGAGATTTCACAAAATACAGGAGTTTTAAGTAAAGAAGATAATGCTAATTTATGGCACGATACTTATTGGAAATATTTGTCTATGACCAACCCTCAAGAAGCTGTAAATCTTTATAATGCATATCCAGAGAGAAATTTAAAATTTGGTATTTCTGATGCTCAAACCTATCATTGGTTACATTCTGTAAATGCATTAGGTGTTATAGATGCTTCTATTACTGCTAATTATCCAATTACTGGAGTTTTTAAACAAAATGGACAAACTACTTATGTTGCTCATAATTATTCAGATTCAGAGATTGTTGTAACTTTTTCTGATGGATATCAACTAACAGTTCCTGCAAATCAAATGAAAACAAGCAGAGACGCAAATGTTTCTGGTGTTTTGAGTTCAGATTTTACACAAGCTTTTCCAAATGGCAGTGTTAATTTATTTGCAACAATTACAGGAGATAATGTTACTAAAGTTGAGTTTTTTGATGGAGCTACTTCAATTGGCGAAGATACAAGTGAACCATACGAATTTAAGGCACAAAACTTAACATTAGGAGTGCATGGTTTTTATGCCAAAGTTTTTATTGGAAACGGTTTTAATGTAACAAATAACGTAGAAGTACAAGTTGGTGAACAGGTTTCTTATATAGGAACTCCTCACAATATTCCAGGTGAAATAGAAGCAGGTTTTTATGATAAATTTGAAGGTGGAATAGGACAAAATATTGCTTATGTAGATACCTCTGTTGGTAATAATGGAGATTTTAGAAGTGAAGAAAATATTGATGCAGCTATCGTAAATGGAGAAGGAACAACTGTAGGTTGGAATGGAGCAGGTGAGTGGATGGAATATACAGTAGATGTGCAAACCTCTGGAGTTTATGATGTAAGTTTTAGATATGCTTCTGGTAATGAAAATGGTGGAGGCCCTTTTTATTTTGAAGTTGATGGAAGTAAAATAAGCCCAAATATTTCTGTTGATTATACTTCAGATTGGGATGTTTGGCAGACTAAAACTGTGTCAGATATTCAATTAACAAAAGGTGAAAAAGTTTTACGTTTATTTATAGAAAATGGAGAATTTAATATTGGGAAAATGACATTTACTTATAAAGAAGCACTTCCTTTTGTTCCACCAACTGCAAATGCAGGTACAAATGTTTCAGTAATTTTACCTAATTCAACAGCTAGTTTAGATGGTTCTGCAAGTAACGATCCAGAAGGACAAACCATTACCTATATTTGGGAGCAAATTTATGGACCAACAACTATATCTTTTGAAGATAAAACAATTGCATCTCCTAGTATTTCTAATTTAGTAGAAGGTGTTTATAAATGCAAATTAACAGTAAATGATGGCACGTATTCTGCTAATGATGAAGTGCTAATATTAGTTTCAAATGGTGGAAATATAAGTCCTACTATATCAGTTACATCTCCAAGTAATAATTCCTCTTTTAAAGCAGGAGAAGACATTACAATCTCTGCATCAGCCACTGATTTAGATGGTACAGTTACTTTAGTTGAATTTTTTAATGGAACAACAAAATTAGGAGAAGACTCTTCATCTCCTTTTAATTTTATTTGGATGGATGCAGGTATTGGATCCCATAAAATTACTGCAATTGCAACTGATAATCTAGGAGCAAAAACTACATCCGAAGAAATTACTATTTCAGTTTCAGATGAAAAATCTTGTAGTGAAACTTCTGCAGAAGCAAATGAAGGTTCTTTTTCAAAAGGTTACGAAGTAAATTTTGAAACAATTGGAACTAGTGTAACAATTTCATTTAAACTCTTAGATACAGATAAAGTAGGAGTTGTTGCTTATTTATGGCAAGAATCTCCATTTATTGAATCTGAGTTTGATCAAACAGATGGTTTAACTTTTACTAAAACAATTAGCGGTTTAACAATAGGAGAAACCATAAGTTATGGATGTAAATTTGCTTTTTCAGGAGGATTATCTGCTACAAAATATTTCGATTACGTTGTTGGAAGTAGTTGTATAGGAAGTAGTTTAGATACAACTGCTCCAGAAAACTTTACGGCTACAATTGGTAAAATTACTTCATCTACTGTAGAGATTTTATTAAATGCAACAGATGATTCTGGTAAAGTAGTTTATGATGTTACTTATGGTACTAATACTAAATCTGTAAATGGAGATTCTGGAATTCAAAAATCAATGATTATAAGTTCATTAACTCCATCAACTTCATATTATTTTGAAGTCTCTGCTAAAGATCTATCAGACAATGAAGCTTCTAATAATACAATTAATTTGCAGGCTACAACATTAGAAGATACAAATTCTGAATGTTCGGGTATTGAAACTGCTGCTGTTGAAGGTTCTTTTACATTAGGCTATACGTATCAATTTGAAACTAATGGACCAGATGTAACTTTTACATTTGAGTTGTTAGATACAGAAAAAACAGGAGTTGTTGCTTTTTTACAAAGACAGTCTCCTTTTAATGAGGATCCAATGAGTAACGTCAATGGAAAAAAATTCACAAAAACATTAGGTGGTTTTACAAACGGACAAACAATTAATTATGCTTGTAAATTTGCTTTTGCAGGAGGCTTGGCTGTTACAAAATTCTTTAGCTATACAGTTGGTAAAACGTGTACTTTAAGTACTGCAGATAATATTTTAGCTCAAACTTTACAAATATATCCAAACCCAGTAAAAAATAATTTAAATATTAAATCTGAAAAAATTTCTTTGACCAAAATAGAAATCTATTCAGTTTTAGGTAAAAAAATGAAACAATATACTGCTGGCTTGAGTAAAATTAATATAGAAGATTTATCAAGTGGTTTGTATTTGATAAAGGTAATTTCTGATAAAGGAAATTATACTACTAAATTTATAAAAGAATAAAATTACTATAAGTTTTAAATTGAAAAATCCGTTTAGATATATTTCTAAACGGATTTTTTTTATTTAATAATTCGAGTTTTAAAATTAAGAAGTTTCTAAAATACTCAAGTTGATATTATTTACTCACCAAAACAAACTCTCCTTTTTCAATTAGAGGAATAGCTTGTTTAAATTTTACTTCTTTTTCTTCACCACTCATTACATTTTTAATAGTAACTTTTTCGTTTCTACCAATTTTTGGTTGCTCTCTAACCATGGTTTCTACTGGTTCAGATTGTTGTGATCTAGAATTCTGAATAGCTTGTTCAGTAGAATTCTGAACATCTGCTTTGCTCGTATTTAAACGTTCTTTTTTCGTATTTCTTGCTTCAGAAATTTGAGAACGGTCTTGAACAGGTAATTCTCCTTTAAATAAGAATGATAAAACTTCCTTATTTATTTCATCTACAGTTTTCTTAAACAACTCAAAAGCTTCAAACTTATAGACTAATAAAGGGTCTTTTTGCTCATAAGATGCATTTTGAACAGACTGTTTTAACTCGTCCATTTTACGTAAATGGTCTTTCCAGTTTTCGTCGATAATTGCTAGAGTAATGTTCTTTTCAAAATCTGTAACCAAACTTTTACCTTCACTTTCATACGCTTCTTTTAAGTTAGTTACAACTTGTAAAGATTTACTTCCATCTGTAAAAGGAACCACAATTCGTTCATATCTATCACCTTCATTTTCAAAAACATCTTTAATTACTGGAAATGCTAAAACTGCATTTCTCTCAATTTTATTTTTGTAATGTTCAGTAACAATATCATACAATTTGTCTGTCATTTCTTTTTCAGACATTTTATTGAATTCCTCTTCTGAAAAAGGAGACGTCATCGAAGAGAATTTTATCAATTCAAATTCAAAATTCTGGAAATCTTTAACAGCTTTATTTGAATTGATAATCGATTCACATGTATCGTAAATCATATTGGCAATATCAACTTGCAAACGTTTACCATCTAAAGCATTTCGTCTTCTTTTATAAACAAACTCACGTTGAGCGTTCATAATATCATCATATTCTAACAAACGTTTACGAATACCAAAGTTATTTTCTTCAACTTTCTTTTGTGCTCTTTCAATAGATTTTGAGATCATAGAATGCTGAATAACTTCGCCTTCTTGTAAGCCCATTCTATCCATCATTTTGGCAATTCTATCAGAACCAAACAAACGCATTAAATTATCATCTAAAGCCACATAAAACTGCGTAGAACCAACATCACCTTGTCTTCCTGCACGTCCTCTTAACTGTCTATCAACTCTTCTTGAATCATGTCTTTCTGTACCAATAATTGCCAAACCACCAGCTTCTTTTACATCGCCAGAAAGTTTAATATCTGTTCCACGACCTGCCATGTTTGTTGCAATTGTAACTACACCAGATTTACCAGCTTCTGCTACAACATCAGCTTCACGTTTGTGTAATTTTGCGTTTAGAATATTATGAGGAATTTTACGCATTTGTAACATTCTACCTAATAATTCTGATATTTCTACAGAAGTTGTTCCTACTAAAACAGGACGATTTTCTGCAACTAATTTTACGATATCTTCAATAACTGCATTGTATTTTTCACGAGCAGTTTTGTAAACTAAATCTTCTTTATCATCTCTTTGAATTGGTTTATTAGTAGGTATTTCTACAACATCTAATTTGTAGATTTCCCATAATTCCCCAGCTTCTGTAACAGCAGTTCCTGTCATTCCAGACAGTTTTTTGTACATTCTAAAGTAGTTCTGTAAAGTTACAGTTGCAAATGTTTGTGTTGCATCTTCAATCTTACAGTTTTCTTTTGCTTCGATTGCTTGGTGTAAACCATCAGAATAACGACGACCATCCATAATACGTCCAGTCTGTTCATCAACAATCATTACTTTATTTTCCATCACAACATATTCCACGTCTTTTTCAAAAACAGTATATGCTTTTAAAAGTTGATTCATGGTATGAATACGTTCACTTTTGATGCTAAAATCTTTATATAATTCGTCTTTTTGAGAAGCTTTTTCTTCTTTTGTAGCTTCAGCAGCATCAATTTCTCCAATTTTCACACCAATATCTGGTAACACAAAGAAATTATCGTTTTGAGTTTTTTCTGATAAATGTGCAATTCCTTTATCAGTTAAATCAATTTGATTATTTTTTTCTTCAACAACAAACCATAAATCTTCATCTACTTCTGGCATCAACTTATTGTTGTCTGCCATATATGTATTTTCAGTTTTCTGTAAAATCTGCTTAATACCTTCTTGGGATAAAAATTTAATTAAGGCTTTATTTTTAGGCAAACCTCTATAGACTCTTAATAATAAGAACCCACCATCTTTATCATTACCTTCTGCTAATAATTTTTTTGCTTCTGCTAAAACTTTTACTAAATGTTGTTTTTGTAAGGCAACTATATCAGCAACTAAAGGTTTTAATTCTGTAAATTCATGTCTGTCTCCTTGAGGAACTGGTCCAGAAATAATTAAAGGCGTTCTTGCATCATCAATTAAAACAGAATCTACTTCATCAATAATGGCATAATTTGGTGGTCTTTGCACTAAATCATCTTTAGAGCTAGCCATATTATCACGCAAATAATCGAAACCAAATTCGTTATTGGTTCCATAAGTGATGTCTGCATTATAGGCTTTTCTTCGAGCATCTGAGTTTGGTTGATGATAATCGATACAATCTGTAGACAAACCATGGAATTCAAAAATTGGTCCCATCCAAGCTTTATCACGTTTTGCCAAATAATCATTTACTGTAACTAAATGCACACCATTTCCAGTTAATGCATTTAAGTAAACTGGTAAAGTAGAAACTAATGTTTTTCCTTCTCCAGTCATCATTTCTGCAATTTTACCTTGATGTAAAACAGAACCACCAATTAATTGAACATCATAATGAATCATGTCCCAAGTAACAGGTTTTCCTGCAGCATCCCAAGAATTTGCCCAATAGGCTTTTTCGCCTTCTAAAGTAACATTGTCTCTTTCTGCAGACAATTCTCTATCAAAAGGAGAAGCAGTCACTTCAATTTCTTCATTTTCCACAAAACGTTTTGCAGTTTCTTTTACAACAGCAAAAGCTTCTGGCATAATCTTCAATAACGTTTCTTCAGAAACTTTGTAAGAATCTTCTTTTAAAGCATCAATTTCAGTATAAATATCTTCTTGTCTGTCTATATCTGCACCTTTTGCTTCTGCTTCTAATGCTTCAATTTTATCATTAAACTCTTTTAAAGCTTCCTTAATAATATTTTTGAATTCTTGCGTTTTTGCCCTTAATTCATCATGAGAAAGCTTCGCTATTGCTGCTTCAAAAGCTCTAACATTTTCTATAACTGGTTGTAAACTTTTTAAATCTTTTTGCTGTTTATCACCTACAAAAAGTTTAATAACTGAATTTAAAATACTCATTATCTATATGTTTTATTAGCTTTAAGGAAAGCTGTATTATTTAATTGTATGTCCGGTTTTTATCAAAATTAATAAAGAATTATTTTCTGGATTTCTGTTTTCACAGGAAAGTCAGTTTTAATAGTAATTGAGGTAAAAACCTCAAAAGCTCTTTTTTAATTAAAAACAAAAAAAAAGCCTCTTTAGAGACTTTTTATATTTTATTTTGATGTTTAATATTCATCCTCATTCCAAAGATAATCATCCTCTGTAGGATAATCTGGCCAAATTTCAACAATTGAGTCATACGCATCACCTTCATCTTCTATATCTTGTAGATTTTCCACTACTTCTAAAGGAGCTCCAGTTCTAATAGCGTAATCTATTAATTCGTCTTTGGTTGCTGGCCAAGGTGCATCTGCTAAATAAGATGCTAATTCTAATGTCCAATACATTTCTTAATTGTTTAATTTTGTGCAAAAATAATTTTTTTACGCAATTATGCAAGTCTTTTTTAAGAAATATAGCTTAAAGATATTATATTATTTTATAAACTGCTAAAAATCAATTATTTAGTTTGATAAAAATTTTCTAATTTCTTTAATATCGATAAAAAAAGAACGTAACATTAAAGGATTTCTTTTAGCAATGCTTTAAAATTTCCTTATTGTTTTGTAGGAATCCATTTGATTTCCTCAACTTGTAAGTCTAAAGACAATTTTCGTGCCAGCACAAAAAGGTAGTCAGAAAGTCGGTTTAGGTATTTTAAAATGTCTTCATTTATGGGTTCATTGTCATTTAACTCAACAGATAAACGTTCTGCGCGTCTGCAAACACATCTTGCAACGTGACAGAATGACACAGCTTGATGGCCTCCAGGTAAAATAAAATGAGTCATTTGAGGCAATACTTCATCCATTTTATCAATTTCATTTTCTAGAAAAAGAATAGAGTCATTATCAATTTTAGGAATATTTAAACGCTCTTTACCAGATTTCAACGTTTCTTTTTCTGGTGGAGTTGCCAACATTGCACCTAAAGTGAACAATTCGTTTTGAATTTTTAACAAAGCATCTTTTGTAACTGAGCTAATGTCTTGGTCTTTAATCAAACCAATATAAGAGTTCAATTCATCTACAGTTCCATAACTTTCTATACGTGAATTGTATTTTTTAACTCTTGAACCACCAAATAGGGCAGTTGTACCATTATCACCAGTTTTTGTATATATTTTCATGCTTAAAAGTTAGATGTTTAAAATTTAGAACTCAAAGTTACGAAGTTTGAAAATTGTATGATAAATGTTGGCATAATTTAACACAAGATCAATTATAAAATTACACATAAGTTATGGCCTTATTATAAAATGTTCTTTTACTTGTTCTTTTCTGAAGAAAATTAATCCAAAATAAAAAAGATCGATTGTAACTGTTGCATCTTGTAAATTAATCAATTTTTGCCACTCTTTTTTATGCTGATAAATTGTATCAATAAGTATGATATGATGAGAATTTAAACTCTTAAAATTTATATTTTTTAAAGAAGATAAATCTTTAGTAAATAGTAACTTATAAGCTTTGTTTTTATTTTTTATAAATGAATTTACATCAAAATTAATATGATTAATCTCAAAATAATTAACAATTTTAGTGAAAATTATTAATTGTTTTTTTGATAGATTTTTTAGCTCATTAAGATCTAATAAATCATTATTTTTTATTTTTTGCTGATACAATCCTTTGGTTATAAAATCATAAACAAAAGGCGAATGCAAACCATGTTGATTTTGAGATTTGATTAAAAACTTGAGGTAAGAATACGTTTTAAAAAACATTAAAATTTGTTCTAATTAAGATTGATGAATTTGTTTATTAAAATGATTAAATTCGCTGATACAAACTTACAATAATCTATTGAAATGATTCCTAAAAACGAATATGCTCCTTATTTTGAACAATACATGCAATTGGTAACAAAAGAAGGCAAATCGATCATAGAAAATATGCAAGATTCTCAAATAGAATTTGATACTATTTTAAGAAACTTACCAGAAGAAAAACATAATTTTTGCTATGCTGAAGGTAAGTGGACATTAAAAGAAGTCATTCAACATTGTATAGATACTGAGCGTGTTTTTTGTTACAGAGCTTTGTGTTTTGCAAGAAATGATAGTACTTCTTTACTTGGTTTTGATCAAGATATTTTTGTTGCTAATGGCAATGCAAATCAATTAAATTATGCTGATTTATTGGATGAAATGCAAACCTTAAGAAAATCCACTATTCAGTTATATAAGAGTTTTTCTGAGGAAGCTTTGTTGCGAATTGGAGTTGCTTCAGGCAATAAAATGTCTGTAAGAGCTTTAGGATATTTATTTTCTGGACATCAAATGCATCATTTAAACATTGTTAAAGAAAGATATTTGTAAATTTGTAAAAATTAATTTTAGCATATGACTTTACCAAAATTTTTATTGGCAGATAATAGTAACTTTCCAGATGATATTTTTGTGTTACATACAGAGTTTCCTCGTTTTTTAATTAATCTAAAAGACGATGAAATTGAATGGTTTGAAGATTTAACAGGAGAAAGTGAAGAAGATATATCTACAGAATTAGCAGATTTAATGGATAAAGCTGGCGAATTTTATGATTCTGAAATGAAACAATTCGAAGATTAGTATAAAAAATGCCCAAGTCCTTTTTAAAAGAATCTTGGGCACTAACTAATCAAATAATTTTGTAAAACTAATCCCGATTTTAATCGGGATTTTTAATTAAATACGAATTTTAAAATTTTCTAAAACTTTAAGAACTTTATTTAGTATTTGCTGTTACAGGAATTTTATAAATTTCTCCTTTTATAGTTCCTTTTACTGTAATTTTTTTATAATTTAATTTCTTTTTAATATAAGAGCTAAAATCAGCAACATCTGAATCTACAGAAATAACAATAATTTCATTTTCATTATTAATCATAAAAGAAACTGCTACTTTTTCAGTTTTTGTAATTTCAACTGGAATTCTATTTCCAAGTAATTCAACAATTTCTGTTCTTAATTCTTTAGTAATTTTTGAAGGTTCTTTTTCTGAAGCTGTTGCAGAAAATGTGGTTGCTAAACTAATGGCAATAATTGCAATAATCGATTTTAATTTTTTCATAATGAATGTGTTAAGTTAATGTTATATAATCTATAGACCATTATTTTTCACAATCGTTTAATTACAAAACACACTTTAATATAGAATTAACACAAAAGGTGTAATCTTAACAGTTTTTAACTAAAATCAAAAAAGTATATATGAATTTTCAGAAAATTTTAATGAGGAAATAATTTTTATTTTGCTCTTTCTACCAACTCAATTTTACTCAAAGTAGTTTTTGTTGTAAAAATTCCGTAGTTAATAGTTACATTTTTTTTGTCAATTTTATCTATAGTACCCACAGAATTAGAATCTATAATTCGTACTCGATCATTTTGTTTGTAGATGTATTCAGATTTTTCTTGAGCAATTTTTACGGCTTCAATTTTCTTTTCTTTTCTAACTTCAACAACCTTTTCTAAAACCTCTTTTTCTACTTTATTAATGACCTCTTGCAATTGTTTTTGTACAACTTTTGCTTTCTGTTTTTGAGATTTTGTTTTAGGTTGCTCAGGATTTTTCTTTAAATGTTTTACTTTTTCATCTGTAACCCATTTATTAAAATTAGTATTTAATTCCTTTTTATTATTCGTTTGGAAGTACTTATTTAATAACTCATTTGTTTTTCTACCTAAAGAAAGCATTTTTTGATTTTGATCATATAGTTCCTGGAAACCAGATAATTTATCTTGAATTCGCTGTTCTTTTTCTTGTAAACTATCTATATGTTCTTGACCTTTTGTTTTTTGTTTTTCTAAATTATCTGAGTTTTTCTGTAGTTTATTTCTCTCTTTTTGAAGTTTAGAAATAGTTTTATCTAAACGTACTTTTTCTGTATCAACTCTCTTTTTTGCTTTGTTAATTAGGCTAAAAGGAATTCCGTTTTTTTGTGCTACTTCAAACGTGAACGAACTTCCTGCTTGTCCAACAAATAATTTATACAAAGGTTCTAAAGTGCGTTCATCAAACTGCATATTTGCGTTGGTAACATTTTCCAACTCGTTTGCCAACACTTTTAAGTTGGAGTAGTGGGTTGTAATAATTCCGAATGCTTTTTTATTGTAGAATTCTTCCAAGAAAATTTCGGCTAAAGCTCCACCCAATTCAGGGTCTGAACCTGTACCAAACTCATCAATTAAAAACAAGGTATTTTCGTTACATCTTCTTAAAAAGTTACGCATATTTTTTAAACGATAACTATAAGTACTTAGTTGGTTTTCAATAGATTGATTATCTCCAATGTCTGTTAAAATAATATCGAAAATATGAGTTTCACTGCGTTCATCAACAGGAATTAAAATACCACTTTGTACCATAATCTGTAACAAACCAATGGTTTTTAAAGTGATACTTTTTCCACCAGCATTTGGCCCAGAAATCACAATAATTTGCTGTTGTTCGTTCAACTCAATTGTTTGCGGAACTGTATGTAAATTTTGTTTTTTATTTTTTCTCCATAAAACAGGATGATACGCATTTTTGAAAAATATTCTTTTTGTTTTAGATATATTTGGCAGAATTGCATTAATTTCTTGTGCATATTTTGCTTTTGCTCCAATGCTATCAACATGAATTAAAAACTCAAAATAGTCCTCTAACAGAGAAACCATTGGTCTAATTGTGGTTGATAAATCTCTTAAAATTTTTACAACTTCTTGTTTTTCATCGTAGATTAAATTTTGATATTCTCTACTGTAAGTCAAGGTTGCTTGTGGAGCTATGTAAACGATATTTCCAGATTTTGATGAACCCAATAAACTACCAGCAACTTTTCTTCTATGCATAGCAGAAACAGCTAAAACACGTTGATTGTCAACCACAGTTTCTTTAATATCATCTAAATATCCTGCAGCAATTGCTTTGGATAAAGCACTCGAAAAACTTGCGCCAATTTTGCCACGAACATTATTAATGTCTTTTCTTAATTGTTTTAAAGTTGATGATGCATTGTTTTTTACTTCGCCAGAAATCTCGATAATTTTCTTGATTTCATCATCAATATAAGTAGTGAATTCAATTTTTTGTGAAAGTTCAAAAAAAGCTGGAAACTGAATTTGAAATTTTTTGAAAAACTTAATCAGTTCATTTATCGTTAAAGAAGTCGTTGCAATTTTTAAAAATGCATCGGTTTCTATAAAGCTATTTTCGATGGCTAAACGTTTTATGCTTGATGAGATATTATCAAAATTATGATTAGGAACTCTATTTTCACTTTGAAAAGAAGACAAATACTCATCTACTAAATTTAGTTCTTTAAACAACTGTCTTTTGTTGTGAATTGGAGAGATTTCCAACACTTTTTCTTTTCCTAAACCAGAGATACAAAATTCTGTAATGTGTTGTAAAACTGTAGAAAATTCTAAATCTTGTAATGTTTTTTCGGAGATACTACTATTCAAAGTTTAAAATTTAATGTTCAAGGTTTTTTGCGAACTAATAAGTAACTTTGAATTCAAAATTTTGAACCTTGAATTCAGAGAACAAAAATAAGAAACAATGCAAGTAAAAATAGCCGATAGCTGGAAAAATATTTTACAACCTCAATTTGAGAAACCTTATTTTAAAGAACTCACAAATTTTGTAGCATCAGAATATTCAAAATATACATGTTACCCAAAAGAAAATGACATTTTTGCAGCTTTTGATTTTTGTTCTTTAGATGATTTAAAAGTGGTTATTATTGGTCAAGATCCTTATCATGGACCAAATCAAGCGAATGGTTTGTGCTTTTCTGTAAAAGACGGAATTGCTCACCCACCTTCATTGAAAAATATTTTTAAAGAAATTTCTACGGATTTAAATCAGGAAATTCCTGAAAGTGGAAATTTAGAGAAATGGGCAAAACAAGGTGTTTTATTATTGAATGCTACTTTAACAGTAAGAGTTCATGAAGCTGGAAGTCATCAAAAACAAGGCTGGGAAACTTTTACAGATCAAGTGATCAAACAAATATCAAACGAAAAAGAAAATGTTGTTTTTTTACTTTGGGGAGGATTTGCGAAGAAAAAAGTAAAATTAATTGATAAAAAGAAACATCATATTTTAGAATCTGGACATCCATCACCTTTAAGTGCAAATCGCGGTTATTGGTTTGGAAATGAGCATTTTTCGAAGACCAATGCTTTTTTAAAATCCATTGATAAAAACGAAATAGCTTGGTAGATTTCTGTCACGATTTCTCATCAATCAAAAACCCTTCAAGCTTTAAAAACTTGAAGGGTTTTGTATATTTTTTAAGTTTATAAATTAAAATATATATAAACTGAAATTTTAAAATTTACAGAAAATTAGTATTTATATAAATAACATTTGTTCTAATTCTTCATTTTGAGGTTGTTCTAGTTGACTATTATCAGCCAAACCACAAGAAGAAGATGTACTTCTGCAAGAAGCAAAACAAATAATTCCTAAAACACAAACTACAATAAATACTGCTCTTTTCATTAATTTTCTTATTTACGGTTTAAATGTACATATTTTTTATGAAATCTCCCGAATTTTTCTTCTCTTCAATAACGTTAAACTGCACCATTTTATTTTGAATACGACCAATTAAATTTTTAGTAATAGGATTTCCATCATTCCACTCTGTTATTTTTAGCCATTTTTGAATGTCCTCTAATTGTTGCTCGTATCTTTTTGCTAATGTTTTATCAATATTATCTAACTGCTTAAAGTCTTTAGTTTCGGCATTTATAATTTCTAAAACTTTTTTAACTTCTTCAAAATTATTCTCTAAAACTTCATTTCTAACAGCAATTACAAAACAAGGCCAAGGAGTTGGGCAATTATCAATTCTTCTAAAAGTGCCATTATCAACCAAAGGTTTTGTGGTAAAATGTTCCCACATAAAATAATCTGCTTCGCCATTTGTTAAAGCATCAATACCACCTTGCAAATCTTTTATCACTTTAAACTTTAGTTTTGCAATATCCCAACCTTGATTATAAGCGTTTACAATCGCCATTAAATGAGAGCCAGAACCAAACCTACTAATGGCAATAGTAGCATTTTCTAAATCATTTATCGTTTTAAATTTAGATTTTGCACCCACATGAATTCCCCAAATTAAAGGAGTTTGCACAAAAGTTTGTATAATTTTAGACGGATTTCCATCAGCAATATCTTTGATAATTCCTTCTGTTAAAACAATAGCAATATCTACAGAACCCTCTCTTAAAGCTTTGCTCATTTGTCCTGTTCCTCCAGGATAATCTTGCCAACGAAGATTAATATTGTGTTTGCTGTATTCTTTATTTTTTAGAGTGATGTACCAAGGATAATTAAAGTGTTCTGGAACACCTCCAATTTTTAAGTTTGTCATTTACTCAATTAATTTTTGCAAAGTGTATTCAATTAAATTTTCAACAACTTTATATGGATTTTCACTAAAAGTACCATTTGCTCTATTGGCAATAATGGCATTCATAGAAACTGCATTGTGTCCTAAAAGTTTAGATAAACCATAAATTGCAGATGTTTCCATCTCTAAGTTTGTAATTCTAATTCCGTTAAAATTAAAACTATCTATTTTAGAATTTAAATGTTCGTCTTGCAAACCTAATCGTAAAACGCGTCCTTGAGGCGCATAAAAACCACCAGCAGTTGCAGTAATTCCTTGATAAACTTTATCGGAAATAATTTTATTTGCTAACTCAATCCCATTTGCAATTACCAAAGGGTACGATTTTTTAGCACTCCAATTAGTATGTTTTACAAAAGCTTCTTCAATTTCTGGATGCGAAATTTCATCAACTTGATAGGAGTGAAGCATGCCATTTAAATCAATTGCGTGAGAACTTAGTAAAAAAGAGTCTACAAGAATATCTTTTTGTAAAGAACCAGAAGTACCAATTCTTACAATATTTAAGGCAGTATGCTTTTCCTTAATTTCTCTGGTTTCTAAATTAATATTTACCAAAGCATCCAATTCATTTAAAACAATATCTATATTATCAGGACCAATTCCTGTAGAAATTACTGAAATTCGTTTTCCTTTATAAATTCCTGTAGATGTTTTAAATTCTCTTTTTTGGGTGGTAAACTCTACACTATCAAAAAGTTGTGTAATTTTATCAACACGATCTTGATCGCCAACAAAAATAATATCTGTAGCAATATTTTCTGGTCTTAAATTAAGATGGTAAATACTTCCATCTGGATTTAAGATTAATTCAGATTGTTTTATAGCCATTTATGAGGTAATTTGTAAAAGTTTTTTGGAATTATTATCAAACAAAAAACTATATTTTTTAGAGCCCCCAAGATACGAAATATCATTTCTTATTTGACCATAAAAATTCAATTGATTTTCTAATACTTTTTTCCCTTTTTTAGACAATTTTACAGGGTTGAAAGAGTTGAAAAGTGGGGTTAAAGTATCAATACTATGTTCATATTGTAAATCTCCTAAACCATAAACTTTCTGTTCTTCTATCAACTTAGAAATTAATTCTTTTTTTGTATTGAATGTTTGATGATGAGTAGTTTCTAAAATTGAGTTTTCAATTTTATTTAAACCGTTTTTAATGGATGGAAAACGTTGTAAATGTGCTTCAATAGCAGTTGCCAAATAATGAAATGGTGACATTGGGTTGAACTTATAAACGGTTTCTAATCGCAAAGGAGAATCAGAGCAATATAGTTGCCAAATATAATCTGCATATTCAATATCGTCTTGAGAAAGTGCAACTCTATTTTTAAAATGATTATTTATTTGGTTTTTATTGAGTTCTGAAATGCTATACATTTTAGTAGAATTCCCGATTTTTCCACTACAAATTAAAGAAATATCATGTCCTTTTCTATAACGTTTTATCCAACTTAAAACTGCCAACATATTAATTTGGCAGAATAAATCATGCTCAAACCATAACACAATTTCTTTGTTATTCTTTTTATTACAAAGGCTTCTGTATTCTTTAACTGTATACTCTATAAATTTTTGTTTGCTTACTTTATAAGAAGTTTTAAAAAAGTCGAATCTATTTTTCCAAAAAGCTTCGCTACCAACATCTGTCGTCGTTTTTCCTTCGCTTAACATTTCTCTCCAAGTGATAAAATCACCAGAAAATTTTAGTTCTTTAAGATGATTTGTCGTAAAATCGCCATTTGTGATATGTAAAATAGATGAACTCATAATTAAAAAATAACGTTTGTAATCTTATTTTATTGTGCTATTATTAAGTTTCTATTTTTTAAAAATATGGAATTTATAGTAATTCATAAACTCAATCAAGCTATTTTCTTTGGTAGGTTAGTGTTTAGCCACCAACTCTTTTTACTTTAAAACCTTTATCTTTCAGCATTTTCATGATTTTATCTCTAAAATCTCCTTGAATAATAATTTTATCATCTTTAAAACTACCACCGACAGAAAGTGTTGTTTTTATTTCTTTGGCCAGCATTTTAAAGTCGGATGTTGCTCCTGTATACCCATCTAATATCGTAATTGGTTTTCCTTTACGTTTTTCGTATTTGCAAAGAATTGGGTCATCTTGTAACCAAATATTAGATTTTTCTTCCTTTGGTTCTTCTGTTTCCTGATGATCTGGAAATAAGTTTTTTAATTGATCTTTGAAATCCATTCTTTCAGTTTTCAGTCAGCAGTTTTTCAGTCTTCAGTTAGCTTGTTACTGCAAACTGAAGACTGAAAAACTGCCAACTATTTTTTTAATCCCAATTCTTTTAATCGTTCATCTAAAAACTGGCCAGCTGTAATGTCATCAAACTGTTTTGGGTTTTTGTCATCGATACAATTTTCTAAAACATCTAATTTCATGTCAGAAATTGGGTGCATAAAAAATGGAATTGAATAACGAGAAGTTCCCCACATTTCTTTTGGTGGATTTACTACTCTGTGAATGGTAGATTTTAACTTGTTGTTACTATGTCTTGATAACATATCACCAACATTAATCATTAATTCATCTGGTTCAGCCATAGCATCAATCCAATCTCCTTTGTGGTTTTGAACTTGTAAACCTTTACCTTGAGCACCCATTAATAAGGTAATCAGGTTAATATCTCCATGAGCAGCAGCTCTTTCAGCACCTTTTGGTTCTGTTTTTATTGGTGGATAATGAATTGGTCTTAAAATGCTATTTCCGTTTTTTATATAATCGTCAAAATACGTTTCTTCTAAACCTAAATGTAAAGCCAAAGAACGCAATACAAATTTTGCTGTTTTCTCTAACATTTGGTAAGTTTCTTTTCCTACTTTATTAAAGTTTGGTAATTCTTCTACTTGTACATTTGCAGGATATTCATCAGCATATTTAGAATCTCTATCTACATATTGTCCAAAATGCCAGAACTCTTTTAAATCGCCTTCTTTTTTTCCTTTTGCAGATTCTTTACCAAAAGAAACATACCCTCTTTGGCCACCAATTCCTGGAATTTCATATTTTTCTTTTACATCTGTAGGTAAATCAAAAAAGTTTTTAATTTCAGCATATAAATTATCCACTAATTTATCATCTAAAAAATGACCTTTTAATGCCACAAAACCTATGTTTTCATAAGCATGGCCAATTTCATCTATAAATTTTTGTTTTCTAGTTGTATCATCTGATAAAAAATCAGCTAAATTAACGCTTGGTATTTTATTCATATTAATTGAAATTTTAGTGAAATAAGAGTTTAAAGTTACAAAAAATTTTGGCTTTTAACTTTCAAAAAAAGGAAACCCTATTTTTATATGTCCTTTTTTAGGGTAGTAAATGTAAGAATATTTTAAATATTACCTTTTAGTAAATGGAATTAAATAACTAATGGTGTAGTTGAAACCAAAACCAGTACCACTCTCAAAAACTCTATTAAAACCTGGTGAGTATAATGTTTGGAAGTTTTCTGGATCTTTAGAACTCATTAAAACTTTATAAGAACCACTAACACTTATAAATACATTTTTAAAAGTTTCTGCTTTAAAACCAACCACGAGTTCAGACCAATGAGTATTTAAACTAGTTGTTGATGCAGTTGTATTTGTAATTACAGGAAAATAAGGAATTCCATTGCCTTCACCTCTTACCACATTTGGAGTGTAGCTATTTAGAGTTTGATCAAAAATACTAAAACCATATCTATATCCTGCAAAAATTTCGTTGTTCATGTCCAACCAGTTTTCATAGGCATTGTAATTAAAACCTAATCGAATATAATTACCTTTTGAGGTTGAATTTGTAAAATCTTCTTGTGTTGTTTCTTCTTCAAAACCTACTTCTGCTGCTATATAAAATTTCTTGGAAATTCTATAATCTCCAACAATTTCTAAACCAGTGTAAGAATCATTAATGCTAGATAAAATTGGTTTGCTAATATCGATTCCAACACGAATTCCATAAGAAGATTTGTAAAGAGTTGAATCTTTTGAAGTCTCTAAAGTATCCTTTTTTTGTTCTTGTGAAAATCCATCAACAAAAACAAAAAGGACGAAAATACTAATGAAATATTTGTACATGAGTTTCATTTTGATTGTCTATCGTTGTTAATGTTTGAGGTGTAAAACTAGTAATCCAAGTATTGTCTGATTCAAAGCTTACATCATTAAAAATAACTCTAAATCCACAAGATCTAGAAACATACACTTCTTCAGTTGAGTATTTTATAGTAAATTGATTTACAATACCATTTTGAGAAAAATTATAAACTGTTTCTGTAGCGAATTGATTTAAAGGAATTTCCAACTTGTTATTAGTGATGTCTTCAAAAAGATTATCATTGTTTTCTGCACTTTCAGACCAAACAGTCATAGAGCTAAAGTTTTTAAGTGATTCTCTATTATTAGCATCGTAAAATTCTAAGACTAAATTTGGAGTAACTGGATTTTGTGTGCAAAAATCATCTTTCTCACAACTTGAAAATATGCTGATTGATAAAAAAATAAGAACAACTATTTTTTTCATAGACTTAATCTTCTTCTTCAACTTCTACAATTTTGTTAATGGCTGCTGCTAATTTAAAATCTAACTCAGTAACACCATCTGCATCGTGAGTTGTTAAGGTAATATCTAACGTATTGTAAATATTTGTCCATTCTGGATGATGGTTTAAAGCTTCGCATTCAAAGGCAATTCTATTCATTGCAGACATACAATCTTTAAAATTATCGAACTCAAAATCGGTATGCAAAGCATCATCATAATATTCCCAATCAATTAAGTTTTTTAATTTTGATTCAATTGCTTCTTCAGATAGTTTTAGCATTTTCATAAGTATTGTGTTTTATAAAAAATTAATTCGTTGTTTTATTTATTTATTGATGCCAATATTATTGATATTCTCTGTCGGATTTGATTTTTTGCTGGTCCACTTTAAACCTAATTTGAATAATTTAATTGAAATTATTAATATTAAAATATAAATAGTAAAATTACCTATAAAATACCCAATTGAATGTCCAGATTCACTGCTTATGCCTAATAAAAACAAACTTAAATTATTGGGGATTCCAATTATAAAATATATAAATAAAAATACAGAGATTAATATAAAAAAAGCACCAAATATTTTTTTAATCATACTGCTAAAATAGTTTCATTTTAATAAATAACCATAAATTCTTTGTAAATTATGAGTTGATTTAACATTTATCGATTTAATTCAGGCATTTTTAGTTTATAAATAATATTAAACCATTATTAGACTTATTAGTCTAAATTTTAATTGCTCTTATATATTTTATAAATCAACTATAAATTTTAACAACTTAATATTCATGAGAATTCTAAAAACCATTTTATTTCTCTTTTTTTCAACATCAACATTTTTTAGTCAGCAACAATCACCAAATATTTTGCTAATTATTGCAGATGATATGGGAATTGATTCTACACCAGGTTTTGGAATTACAGGAGATTTGCCTGTTACACCAACCTTAGATTCATTTAGAGAAGAAGGCCTTTCATATACCAATTGTTGGGCAGCTCCACAATGTTCGCCAACTCGTGCAGCAATTATGAGTGGGAAATTTGGTATCAAAACAGGTGTCATGAGGCCTCCTTTAATTTTAGATACAAGTCATACTTCTTTATTTACTAAAATAAAAGAACAAAGTACAACAGATTATAGTATGGGCGTTATTGGGAAATGGCATATTGGAGGGAACAATTCAAACAATTATAGCCATCCTTTAGATTCTGGAGTTCCTTATTATGAGGGCGTTTTTACAAGTCAAGTAGATGATTATTATAATTGGACGAAAGTAAATTCAGAAGGAAATGAAGAGCAAATTACAGAATATGCAACAGCTCATTTAACAAATAAGGCAATATCTTGGATTGATACTCAAACAAAACCATGGTTTTTATGGTTAGCACATGTTGCACCACATGCTCCTTTTCAAACACCACCTGCAGGAACTTATACTACAAACCCTACAGATACCAGAACTACGTATTTATCCATGATTGAAAATATGGATTATGAAATTAATAGGCTTTTAGAAAGTATGGATCCTGAAACATTAGCAAATACTGTCATAATTTTTATAGGTGATAATGGGACACCAAGTCAAGCAAATAATTATTGGCCAAATGGTCATGCAAAATCGTCTATATATGAAGGAGGAATTCGAGTTCCTTTAATCATTACTGGTAAATCTGTAGAAAGAGTAAATGAAGTAGAGGCAAGTTTGGTTCAAGCAGCTGATTTGCATGCTACAATTTTAGAATTGGCTGGAGTACAATTATTAGGAGGAACAGAAAATAGTTTGAGTTTAAAACCTTCATTATCTTTTGAAAATCAGGTAAATAAAAAAATAAATTATACAGATTACGAAAGTAATAATATAGAATCTTGGGCCACTAGAAATGATACCTATAAACTGATTGAAGACGAAAATGGGAATGAAGAATTTTACAACGTAGTTACAGATATAAAGGAAGAAACTAACTTAATAGGAACACTAACTACAGAACAAGAAACGATAAAAACCATGTTGCAACAAGAAGCACAAACCATTAGAACTGATTGGTCTTGTAACGATGGAATTAAAAACGGAAACGAAACGACCATTGATGATTGTGAGAATGATTGTGGAACTGTAGATGTTTTGAGCTATGATAATATTCCTTGTAGTTATTCACCTTCACAACCTAGTATTTATTATGAGTTTTTAGAACAAAATGATAGAGTTATATATTCCAATAATTATCCAAATCATAATTTTAATTATGCTGCAGATAGAGTGCCAGAACCTTATTATAAAGTGTATAAAATTGATTCAAACCCAACATTAACTGAAGAAGTTACAAGTCTTGTAAGAACAAATGGAAGGCCTGTAAACTTATTTGGAATTGCTTTAAATGGTGTATATATGATGCCTGCACCAGCTACGCCTTTTATTTTCGAGGATGTAAATACAGGTCAATATAATTGGGATTGGGTTTTTGAACCTACCACAAATATTGGTGATGGAAGAGATTATGTTGCTCTAGATTGTGCTTCTGCACATGTAAACCCTAATTCAGGATATCATTATCATGGAAATATGTTTGAATATGTAGAGGGTTTAAAATCAGGTATTTCTACGCTAAATTCTCCTCCAGCAGAAGTTTTACAAGTTGGTTGGGCAGCAGATGGTTTTCCTATCTTATATCGTTTTGGACCAGATAAAGATGGCAATATCAAAGAAATGTTTCCAAGTTTTCAATTGAAAAGTGGTTTACGTCCTGGAGATGGACTCAGTGCTCCTTGTGGACCTTATTCTGGAAAATATACCAATGATTTTGGGTATGTGGCTGGAAAAGGAGATTTAGATGAATGCAATGGAATTCAAGCTTCTGTGACTTTAACAACAGCTCAAGGTGAAGAAACATTTGAATATTATTATGTGGTTACACAAGATTTTCCTCAGATTTCTAGATGTATGAAAGGAAATTTTAATGATAGTTTTATAGGCAATGCTGCTTTTTTAAGTGATGTTGATGCAGATGGAGATGGTTTTGTAAGTAGTTATGATTGTGATGATAACAATCCAAATATAAACCCTTTGGCTACTGATGATCCTGCAACAAGTATTGATGAAAGTTGTGGTGCTACTTTAAGCACGCAAAGTTTAGAGTTGAAAGATTTAGGCTATTATATCAACTCAAATCCCAATAATGGTAACTTTTCTATCATCTCTACAAATTCAGAGAAATATGAAGCTAAATTATTTTCGATAACAGGACAATTTATTAAGGGAAAAGAAGGAGTAGGAGTTATCGAAATGAATAATATAGGAAGTTCAGGAGTCTATTTATTGCGTATAAAAAGTCAAGGAAAGATAGTAGGAACGACTAAAATTATAGTGAAATGAGATATTTAATACTAATTTGTTTTACTTTTTTTAATTTCAATAATTCAATTTCTACCCATGAGTCTATTTCTGCGACATTTAATGTGATAAAAAGAGGACACGTTTTAATGTTAGAAATTGATTTTGATGAAGAAAACTTTATAAAGTTTGGTGAATCCGAAAGTTTGCGCGTTTCTAAAAAAGATTTTAAGAAATACTTAGATAAAACAACAAGTTGGGAAATTGATGGTAAAAAATTAGTGCCACAAATTTTGGAAATAAAGCAAGGAGAGCATCATACAAAAGTGATTTGTTTCTTATCCAAAGACTCAGAAAATATAAAAACTGTAACTATTAAAAATGAGTTTTTATTAGATGTAGATTCTCATTCTAACATTATCAAGTTAGATATTAATAATATGTTCAAAGACTTTAGACTACATAAAGAAAGAAGAGAAATTAGGGTGAATTATAATTAAAATAATTCACCTTATTTTGATTCCTATTACCAAACAAAAAGATAGTTTTAATAAAATAGTAGTGCGCTATTAAAAATTATCTTCTAATTAATTCTTCTTGTTCTAGTAAAAATTATAATTCAAATTCTATAAATTTTTCATTTTTTAAATTAATATAAAAAAAATCTAAAATTACCCATTAGTAGGTATTCTAAGTGCGTTTTTCTAATTATATATTTGAAAATAAAAATTATAATTATGAAATTTTACAAAAAAATACTTTTATCAATTAGCTTTTTGGCCTTCTATAATTGTGCTGAATTAAGTTCTGCACTATCAAATTACAATCAAAGTAGTGGTGGCCAATGTGCAACTATTGAAGTATTGTATTTTGTTTTAAATCCTGGTACTGGTAAGTATGAAGCAGGAAAAGTTTATAATCAAGACAAAGAAGGGAATGATATTGCTGACAAAGAAACAAGATGGAGAGGTAATTTAGGAAACTCATATTTAGATCGAGGTCAATTTACATCCTATTATAAAACAAGTCCATATTCTGGAGGAGAATATAAATTTGTAATACATTGTGCTAGATGGCATTAAAGTAAATTAATATTAATTAATTTTTCTCGAACAAAACCACAGTTTCTATATGAGACGTATGTGGAAATTGATCTACCAAACTAATTTTTTTAAGTTGATAACCAGCTTCACTTAATAATTCTGTATCTCTTGCTTGAGTTGCAGGATTACATGAAACATACACCATTCTATCCGCATTTAGATTGATGATTTTCTGTAATGTTTTTGGTGCAATTCCAGCTCTAGCAGGATCTAAGATTATTGTTTTTATTTTATCTTGATATTCTGGATGCGCAATTAAGAATTTACCAACATCAGCTGCATAAAATTTTAAGCCATCAATATTATTTCTTTTGGCATTCTTTTTAGCATCATCAATAGCAGAAGCAACAATATCTACCCCAACAATTTTTGCGTTTTCGCTTCTAGAAGCTACAATTTGACCAATAGTTCCTGTTCCGCAAAATAAATCCATAACAACAGAATTGTCTACTTTGCTTTTATCTTCCAAAACATATTCTACCACTTTAGCATATAGTTTTTCTGCACATTTAGGGTTGGTTTGAAAAAAGCTTTTCATGCTGATTTCGAAATTTAAACCTAATAATTCTTCTACAATTTTGTCTTTTCCATAAATAAGATTTAAACTTCCAGAAGTTGCAATCGTTCTATCTCCAGTTTCATCATTAATTGTATGTAACAAACCTGCTAAACGTTCTCCGAAAATATCTTTTAAGAAACCTGCAAATTTGTTTAAATCAAACTTCTCTAAATCATCAGAAGTGGTTACTAAATTACATAATAATTCATCTGTTTTAAAAGATTTTCTGACTACAAAATATCTAAAAAAACCTTCTTTTTTAGGTCCATGCCAAGGTTCTAAACCAGTTTCGATGCAATATTGTCTTATATTTTTTAAATTGTCTTCCATTTGTTTATCAAACAAACCAGAATCTTTTTCTAAATTATCTCCCATCCACCAAACTCCACGTCTTTTAAAACCTAAAGTAAATTCATCTTTATCAGTTTTATTAATTCTGTCATAACCAATTGCAGAAAAACCATATTCCATTTTATTTCTATAATGAAACACGTTTGGAGAAGCTATAAATTCATCATATAAATCTTCGATATTGGCAACTTTACCAATTCTCTTAAATAAAGATAACGTGCTTTCTTTCTTGTATTTATGTTGCATTTCTATAGGTAACTGAATGTATGGAGCACCAGGAATATCTTGGTAAGGAACTTCAACTTCATCTTCAGAAGGTTGTAAAACATCAATTAATTTTGCTTCTGCGTAGTTTTTACTCGTTTTATTAATTTGAGCTTTCACCAATTGTCCAGGCAACGTATTTGGAACAAAAACGACAAAACTACCTTCTTCGGATTTTATTCTCGCGATTCCTTTTCCTCCAAAAGCGTAATCTTCAATCTTTAATTCTAAAACTTGATTTTTTTTGACAAATTTGTTTCGTTCTCTACGTGGCATTTCTTGTTTTTTATGGATGCACAAAATTAAGTAAAATAAGACTTTTACAAAGCAAAAAAGGCTACTCATTTTGAGTAGCCTTTTTTATATAAAAAATAGGATGATTATTGTTTAGCTTCTTGCTGAGCTTCTTTAATCATTTCTTCGTTGGCAACAATCGCGAATTCAACACGTCTGTTTTTGCTTCTTCCTTCTGCAGTTTCATTGGTAGCAATTGGATCTGCAATTCCTTTTCCTTTTGTTTCGAATCTACCTTTATCTACACCATTTACAGCTAAAAACTCCATCACAGAATTTGCTCTTTTTTCTGATAAAGATAAGTTGTATTCAGCTCTACCAGTACTATCTGTATAACCATAAATTACAATATTAGTCTGTGCATAATTGTTTAAAACAGGTACTAATTTTTGTAAATTTTGTTTTGCTGTTGAAGATAATGTAGCTTTATTTGTGTCAAATCTAATTGAATTTTCACCTAAAGTTAACATAATTCCTTCACCAACTCTTTCTACTTGTGCTCCAGGTACAGCTTCTTCAATTTCTCTAGCTTGTTTATCCATTTTATTACCAATTACACCACCAGTAACACCTCCAATAACACCACCTAAAATGGCACCTAATTCCGAGTTTTTCTTGTTACCAACATTGTTACCAATAACGCCACCAATAATAGCGCCTGCAGCTGTACCAATTGCAGCACCTTTTTGTGTGTTATTTGCATTTTTTGTAGCCTCACAAGATGTTAATGTAAATGCTGATGCTATTAAAATAGCTAAACTATAAATTATTGTTTTTTTCATTATATATGTTTTTATTTGATTAGATTAATTTCTTTGAAAAGAATAGGTAATATTTTTTGTTTGTCCTGCAACATTAATAGTGTCAACTAAATCGAAACTAGTTTCAGTAACATTGTTTATAGCTAAAACAAAACCGTTGTTTACTTCTTTCGCTTTATACTCATTAATAATTTTTAGTACAAAATTACCTTCTTTGTTAATGTACCAAGTTATTGGAGAACTAAAGTTTTTACAGGCACTACTTACGTTATTTAGCGACATTTCACCTTTGTTGTTATTTGAAACAAAGCTCCAGTTACTATTTACAAAACATTTGGAGTCTTCAATATTAAAAGAATTTACTTTAAAATATGCAGAGTTTGGATAATTAACGGAAGTTAAGGTCCAATCTCCTTTTAACATTCGTTCTGTTTTATTGTCTAAATTTGTATTTACTGTAGATGATGTAGATTTACAGCTGATAAAAGCTGTCAGTAATAATAAAATGAATAAGGTTTTTTTCATGATTGATAATTTGTTTTTTTATTAATCTATTTGTTTTTATTACAAAAAAAAATCTTTTTTTAGCAAAGGCTAAAGTATACAAAAGAATATTAGAAGAATGTGTTTTCTACTTAATCTATTCTTAATTAATTGTAATATGATTATTCAAAATTAATTTATTTTTGATTTACAGTTTAGCTCATTAAGTTTTTTCTTTAATCGAAATCAAATTTTTTAACAACAATTTTTGGTTTGCTCAATATGCGTTAGCGATTGAACCTTTCGACTTCGCTCAAGACAGGCTTTATGTTTGAGCTCTTTTTTGTATTTCACAAAAAAAGCGAGTAGTGAAAGCGCGACCTTTTTAGGGAACGCCCAAAAATTAGTTAGCAGTGTTATTGTGAACAGTATTTAGGTAGTTTAGCAAGAAATATTGAAACTGTTTATAGTTCCTTCTCTTTGGTTAGGTTAGGACAGGTTTTTTTTTATTACTTTTGTGTAACTTCGAGGATGATTTCTTTCCCACGCTGAATTTCTGACCCATTTAAATTCGGGTATCAGAAGGATAAAGGTAGAACAGGAATGTTTTTAGTACAAACATTTAAAAATTTTAAAATGACTGTTTTAGACAAATTAAGTTCGCAACAAGCGATTGAATTAGAAGAAAAACATGGTGCTCACAACTATCATCCACTTCCTGTAGTTTTAAGTAGAGGAGAAGGAGTGTATGTTTGGGATGCAGAAGGTAAAAAGTATTACGATTTTTTATCAGCATATTCTGCTGTAAATCAAGGACATTGCCATCCGAAAATTGTAGATGCAATGACGCATCAAGCAAAAACATTAAGCTTAACTTCTAGAGCTTTCTATAATGATGTGCTTGGTAAATATGAAAAGTTTGCAACAGAACTTTTTGGTTATGACAAATTGTTACCCATGAATACTGGTGCAGAAGCTGTGGAAACTGCTTTAAAAATTGCTAGAAAATGGGCATATGAAGTAAAAGGAATTAAAGAAAATAAAGCAGAAATTATTGTTTGTGAAAACAATTTTCATGGAAGAACAACTACCATCATTTCTTTTTCTAATGATCCTGTTGCCAGAAAAAACTTTGGTCCTTATACAAAAGGATTTATAAAAATAGAATACGATAATTTACAAGAATTACAAGAAACTTTAGAAAGTAGTAATAATATTGCTGCATTTTTGGTAGAACCAATTCAAGGTGAAGCTGGAGTTTTTGTGCCTTCTGAAGGTTATTTAGCTGCTGCAAAAAAAATGTGTGAAGATCATAATGTGCTTTTTATTGCAGATGAAGTGCAAACAGGAATTGCAAGAACTGGTCGTTTATTAGCAACTTGTGGTAATTGTACTTGTGAAGATAAAAATTGTTCTGGAACTCCAGAAGTAAAACCAGATATTTTAATTCTTGGAAAAGCATTAAGTGGAGGAGCGTATCCTGTTTCTGCAGTTTTGGCAAACAATCCAGTTATGAATGTAATTGCACCAGGAAATCATGGGTCTACTTTTGGTGGAAACCCAATTGCTGCTGCTGTTGCTATTGCAGCTTTACAAGTTGTTGCTGATGAAAATTTAGCAGATAATGCAGATAAATTAGGGGTTATTTTTAGAGAAGAATTAACGAAGTTCTGTAAAAATAATCATCTAGTAGAATCTGTAAGAGGTAAAGGTTTGTTAAACGCAATTTTAATAAATGATTCTGAAGATAGTTCTACAGCTTGGGATATTTGTATGAAATTACGTGATAATGGTTTGTTAGCAAAACCAACTCATGGTAATATTATTCGTTTTGCACCACCTTTGGTAATGACTGAAGCACAGTTAAGAGATTGTATTTCAATTATTACAAAAACAATTTCTGAGTTTAAATAAGAAATTAAATTATATATTTTTAAGCCATTAATTCATCAATTTAAAAGTGTGAATTAGTGGCTTATTTTTTTTATTTTTGATTTTATAAAATTCAAGAAATTATGTCAAGTCCAATTACGCAATTAGAGCAATTAGTTTTAAACTCAAAATCTAAAAGTTTTTTAAGAGAAATCTCAAGATGGACTTTCTTCTTTTCTATTTTAGGTTTTATAAGTATTGCATTTATAGTAATTGGAGCAATTCTAGTAGCAACTGTATATGCACCCATGTTAAATATGGTAGCTCAACAACAAGGTTTACCTGCTTTAGGTTTGCCAATAGCGATTACTTACGTTGTTTCTGCGTTGTTATATTTTATGCCTGTTTGGTATTTATTTAAATTTTCCAGAAAAATGAAATCGGCATTAGCAACCAAAAATGATGATGTTTTAGCAGATGCTTTCGAAAACCTAAAATCGCACTTTAAATTTCTTGGAGTATTAACAATTATTGTAATTTCTCTGTATGTGCTTTTATTTGTTTTTTCTATAGTGGCTGGTTCTTTGGTTTAGGTTGATTTGGAGATTTAATACATAGCTCTATTATCACTTTTATACACTCTTATCCATTTAAAAAAACACCAAATGTATAAGCTTTCGTATTCTTCTGAAATTTCATTTTTTTTGAAAAAACCATCATAACTAAAAGTGATAAAAGGAGTTAAAGGTTCTACATCTAACCAATAACTAAACTTATCATCGTTTAAAAAATTCTCAGCATAATTTACGTGTACGTTTTTAAGCCCTTTTTCTTTTATGATTTTGGTAATTTCTAATTGATTTCGATTGTAATCTTCCAAATCAAAAATTTGAATTTGTATAGAATCTTGAGCTTTTGAAAAAGTTGTGTTTTCTATGATTTGTAACCCTAGTGAGTTTTTTCCGTAAAAAATATAGCTACAAAAATAAAGTATGATTAAGATGATGAGGAATCGTAATTTATTTTTCATAGAATTATTTGAATACAATATAATTGAATTCAAATATAAAAAAACATCTCGTTACATTTTTGCGAAAAAGAAAAATCACTCGAACTGACATTTTGTTAAAAAAAAGCTGTCAATTGAGTGATTTATTTTTAGAAATTTTATATTGAGATTTTTTTAGTTTCCTATTGATTCTCTTTCTTCACAGTATCTTTCTTTTTATTTCCAAAAAGCCCACCTAAAACACCTTTAATTTTATCTTTAGCAGCATCTTTTGCAGCTTCTTCTTTTGTTGTTGGTGGAGGAGTAGCAGTGGTTGTAGAATCTTTCTTTTCTTTATTTAAACCTAATAAATCAGTTAATTTGTCTTTTCCTGAATTGATCAAACTTTGTTTTTGTCTTTCTACCAAATTTTGGACTAAACTAGCAGTCGCATCTTTTATATTGGTAGCAATGTTAGGACTTGTAAAACTCCCTGTTAAGTTCGCTTTTACAGGAATACTTTTAATTTCTGCTGCATCTTTTGGATTCAATTTTGCAATTAAATTGGTAACTTCTGTCCCTAAATATTTTACAGGTACATCAAAAACAACATTATAATTCATCACATTATCAAAACTATGATTTCCAGAAATTTCTATACCCACATCTTTATACTTTAAAGGAATTGGTTTTATGTTTACAATCCCATTATCAAAAGATAAAAAAGCATTAATACCATCTAAATTCAATTGATTAGGATCTAAAAAAGAGACTTTACTACCTAATAAACTTAATACTTTAGAGTTGCTTGTATTTAATTTTGGATCTAAAAGTTTTCCAAATAATTCTCCAGTAATAGTTTTTAAATTTGGAGTCATATCTTCATTTAAATTCCCAGAAAGACTAATTGTAGAGTTTATATTCCCACCAATAGTATTTGCTATAGGAGCAATCGCTTTTAGCATATCTAAAGCACTAAAAGATTCAGTAATATTTATTTTATCTAACTTTAAATCTAGGGCAAAAGTGGAATTATTTCCTTTGGTAGAAACGTTTCCATCAAAACCAATTTTACCTCCAAAAACATCTGATTTTAAATTTTTAAGATTTACAGCTTCATCTTTTACGTAAATAATACCAGATACATTGCTTAGATTAATATTATCGTACACTACTTTTTTTGCATCTGCATTAAAAGTACAATCTAAAAAAGCGGGTATTTTTAAGGCTGATGTTTTTGTAGTTTGTTCTTCTGCAGAACTTTCTGCTAAAAAGTCGGATACTTTAAACGTATTCGATTTTAGGTTGAAATTTCCTTTTAAAACTTCGTCATTAAATAAAAATCCGTAAAAATTATTTAAATTTCCATCAATAGCAATGTCAGAACTTCCTGTTTTTGCATCAAACTCATTTAATTTTATGGTATTTGTATTGATTGTAATTGCTGTTTTGGTGATGTAAAAAGGGTTTGCAACATCTTTTCCATCATATTTAAAATCGCTTACAGCAATAGTTCCTGTATTTTTAATAGTCTGATAATTGCCTTTTTCAATAGCATTCATATCAAAACTTGTGGTAACATCTGCTTTTAAAATTCCAGCTAATTCTTGCTCTAATTTTAAAGGATACGCTTTGTTGATATTCGCTAAATTAATGTTTCCTTTTGCAGCTAAATTAACTTTTGGGTTAGTGGTTAAATTCGCAATATTTCCATTAGCAGAAAACGCATCTTCATCAATCTTAAAATTTAATTGATTTACGTTTACATACGTATCATCTGTATTTCCTGTTTTGTTGATAATTTGGGCATCAATATTTATATTTTTAACCGCTTTTGGCAAATCATCATATTTAAACATGGCGTTTTTTGATGAAAAAGTAATATCAAAAGCAGGAATTCTTTCTGTGGATAAAATACCATTTACAGATCCTTTTAAATCGAAATTTCCTTCCGTTTTTATGGCATCTAAATTTCCTGAATATTGTTTTGGCAATAAGGCTAAAAGGTTTTTAAATTCTGATGTTGGTGTTTTAAAATTGATATCATATAATTGATTTTCATCAACCAGTTGAATAAAACCATCAAACTCTAAAGGCAACTGATTTATAAAACCTGTGTTATCTTTAAACGTGTATTTGCTGTTTTTAAGATCGATTCCTAAAACTGCATCCAAAGAAATAGCAACGTTGTTTAGATAGTTTACACTATCCATATCAAAAGATAAATTTGCGGTAGATTTTGTATCTAAATCTAAAACATCTTGAGCAAAATTTCCTTTTCCTGTATGGTTAATATCATTTAATTGAAGTTTCATGTTAGAGCTTCTATCAAGATATACAAACGTCATATTTTCTAATTCGTATTCCTGAATATCAAATGAAAAAGAATTATTCGTTGCTGTAGTATTGGTTTCTTCTTTTGCAATGGCAATATCATAATTCCCAACATTTTCTTCGTTAAAAATGATATTTACTTGTCCGTTTTTGGTTGCAATACTTTTAAGTTGAATTACTTCATCTGCATTTTTTAGCAGTTCCGTAATTTTCATGCTAAAATTTAATTCTTTGGCACTGTATAAAGTATCGCCTAAAAAAGGCGCCTTATTAGTCACTGCAATATCGCTCACAGTTAAACTTACTAGTGGAAAATTTGTGAACAAACTTAAATCTGTTTCTTTAAAAGTAACAGTTGCATTTATATTATTGTTAACGGTATTGGTAACCATTTGTACAATTTTATCTTTAAATAAAAACGGAATGGATACCAGTGCAATTATTAAAATTAAAAGAATCGATACTCCCCATTTCAAAATTCTTTTTCCGATCGATTTTTTATTTTTCTCTGTTTTCATAATACTGTATTTGAACGCACAAAGTTAGCAGATTTTAGGATGTGAAGTTGTTCTATTGATGTTAATTATAACTCAAATAAAAATAGTGTTATAAACAAAAAATATCCAAATATTTTCGTGAGAAAGTATTTGGATATTAAAAATTTTAAATTCTTAAAGATTCTAATTTTTTATTGGTATTTTTCCATTTGTGAGTTAAATTCATTCATAAAAGTATCCCAATCTGTAGTTGCAAGACTGTATATGCTATAAACAAAATATAATCCATTAATACTTAAGGCAACTAAAGCAAATGTTTTTGCTGTTTTCATTGCTTTTACATCGTCAATATCATATTCTTCAGGAAATTCATGTGCTTCTTTTAATTTTTTATTAGCAATTAAAAAAGAAGGAAGTGCAAGTAAAATTCCAAGACCTGCAAAACAGCAGCATAAAAGACTTACAGAAGATAAGATATAAATTAAAGTTGTGCTTAGTTTTTTCATTTGGTAGTTTAGTAGTTAATTTTAATAAGATAGTTAATAATCATGATTGATAAATTCAAGTACGCTAAACTACTAATTATTTTTTTTGATTGCTTAAATTTCACTTTAAAATTTATCAAAATAAACAAGAATAAGCCTAATAACGTAAAAATTGCAGGATACATTTTAAAAGAACCTAAAAAATCGCCATGAATTAGCATTAAAAAAGAGCGTTGAAAACCACAGCCCAAACACTCAATACCAAAGAAGGTTTTGCTAAAACAAGGCAACATGTAATCTTTTAAATCGATGAGCATTTATTATTTTTTTTAGATTCAAGAACCAAGATTCAAGAACCAAGAATTAAGAGAAAGGAGACTGTCTAAAAAGACAGGATAATTATTAAAAGATCAGAAATTTAATGTTTTTATTATTCTAAGGTCTTTTATTTTATTCTTTACTCTATTCTCTATTCTCTATTCTCTATTCTCTATTCTCTATTCTCTTCTCGTTTTTTTTCTCTTTTTATTGACAATTATATAAATGATTAAAAAATAAGTTTTTGATAGTCTTGACTCAAAATATCTTGGTTCATGGTTCTTTTGAATCAAAAACTTAAACCTACTTAAACCTACTTAAACATATCCATTCCAGGAATATTTGGCATACCAGCTTTAGCAGCAATAGCCATTTCATGTTCGTTAATTTGAGATGCTTTTGCAATTGCTTTGTTTAAAGTGATGATTAAAAAATCTTCTAATTCCTCTTTATCACTAAGCAAAGTATCATCAATTGAGATCGATTTTATTTCTCTATTGGCAGTTAAGGTTACTTTAATTTTTCCATCAGCACCAGTTTCATCAACCAAAACAGTGTTTAAACGTACTTTAGTTTCTTCTACTTTTTTTTGAGCATCTTTTATTTTCTGCATCATTCCAGACATATCTCCAAACATAATTTTTTTTTTTTAGTTATAAATACAAAACTAACAAATTCATAAAGAATTCTTATTCTTTAAAAATGAAAAAAATATTTCTTTTATCCTTATTTATTAGTCTTATTTTTGCGGTCGCTTGTAAAAATGATAATAAAATGATGAAGAGTACTGATGCAAAGCATCCTGTAGCCGAAAAAATACCAACTGAATTAAAAAAACACGAAAACGTAAGAATAGATAACTATTTTTGGATGCGTTTGTCTGATGATCAAAAATTAGCACCTATAAAAGATGACCAAACTCAAAAAGTAGTTGCTTATCTAGAAGCTGAAAATGAATATTATGAGAATGTAACTGGGTTCACAAAATCGTTTCAAGAAGAATTGTTTCATGAAATGAAAGGCAGAATCAAAGAAGATGATTCTTCTGTACCTATTAAAAGCAATAATTATTTTTATAGCACACGTTTCGAAATTGGGAGTCAATACCCAATTTATAGTAGAAAAAAAGAAACCTTAGAGGCTGAAGAGGAAATTTTGTTTGATGTAAATGAAATGGCAAAAGACTTCGATTATTATCAATTAGGAGGTTTAAATGTCTCTGAAGATAATAAATTGATTGTTTTTGCAACAGATACTGTAAGTAGAAGACAATATTTTTTACGAATTAAAAACTTGGAAACTGGCGAAATCTATAAAGATATTATCGATAATACAACAGGAGGTTCTGTTTGGGCTAATGATAATAAAACTATTTTTTACACCAAAAAAGATCCAAAAACATTACGAAGCGAAAAAATTTTTAGACATGTTTTAGGTACACCAACTTCTGAAGATGTAGAAGTGTATCATGAAAAAGATGAAACTTTTGGCACGTATGTAACCAAATCAAAATCTAAAGACTACATAATTATTGGTTCTTACAGCACACTTTCAAACGAGGCACAATATTTAGATGCAAACAATCCAACAGGTAAATTTACCATGTTGCAAGAAAGAGTAGCCGATTTAGAATACAATGTTTCTCATTATAAAGATCATTTTTATATAATGACGAATAAAGACAATGCTACCAATTTTAAGTTGATGAAAACTCCCATTTCACAAACAACGATAGAGAATTGGGTAGATGTTATTCCTCATAGAGAAGAAACCTTGTTAGAGGATTTTTCTATTTATAAAGAGTATTTAGTTTTAGAAGAACGTACAAATGGGTTGAATAGAATCCGTATAAAACGTTGGGACGAAACTGAAGATTATTATTTGCCTTTTGGTGAAGAAACCTATTCAGCAGGTGTTTATGGAGATGATGAGTTTGATACAGAAATTATAAGGTATTCTTACAATTCTTTTACAACACCAAGTTCTGTCATCGATTTTAATATGGCAGATAAATCCAAAGAAATAAAAAAAGAACAAGAAGTTTTAGGAGGGAAGTTCAACAAAGAAAACTACAGAAGCGAACGTGTTTGGGCAACTGCAAGAGATGGAAAGAAAGTAGCCATTTCTATGGTGTATCATAAAGATACCAAGCTAAACAAAGACACACCATTAATGCAATATGCGTATGGTTCTTATGGACATACAGTTTCAGATAGTTTTTCTACAACTCGTTTAAGTTTGTTAGATAGAGGTTTTGTGTTTGCGTTAACGCATATTAGAGGAAGCCAATATTTAGGACGTGATTGGTATGAAGATGGTAAAATGTTGAACAAGAAAAATACGTTTACAGACTTTATAGATTGTTCAAAATATTTAATTGATAATAACTACACATCAGCCAAACATTTATATGCAATGGGTGGTTCTGCAGGGGGTTTATTAATGGGTGCTATTATAAATATGAACCCTGAGTTGTATAATGGTATTATTGCAGCTGTACCTTTTGTGGATGTGATTTCTACAATGTTAGACGATTCCATTCCTTTAACAACAGGAGAATATGATGAATGGGGAAATCCTAATGATAAAACGTATTATGATTACATAAAATCGTATTCGCCTTATGATCAAGTGGAAGCAAAAGAATATCCAAATATGTTGGTAACTACAGGTTATCATGATTCTCAAGTTCAATATTGGGAACCTGCAAAATGGGTTGCAAAATTAAGAGAATTAAAAACAGATGCTAATTTGTTGATGTTGCATACTAATATGGAAGCTGGTCATGGAGGAGCTTCAGGGCGTTTTGAAGCTTTAAAAGAAACTGCAAAAGATTACACATTCTTTTTAGCTTTAGAGAATAAAGTTGATATTGAAAATACTAAGATTTAAAATAATTTCGTATTTCAATTAGGATGTGTATTTTTGCAACCGGTTGAAAAACAAACCTCACTGGTTTTTCATGCTGAATGCTGTTCAGTATCCAAAATCTGTGAGGTTTTTCCATGAAAACTAAGCATGACAAGAAATCAAGGAATTAACAATACTATTTTAGAATTGGTTGGAGAAACACCAATGGTAAAGCTCCAAAGAATAACCAAACATCTAAAAGGTAATTATTACGCAAAACTAGAAGCCTTTAACCCTGGGTTATCTCAAAAAGATAGAATTGCGCTGCATATTGTAGAAAACGCAGAAAAAAAGGGAATCCTTAAAAAAGGAGCAACTATTGTAGAAACAACTTCTGGTAACACAGGCTATAGTTTAGCAATGATTGGTTTGGTAAAAGGCTATAAATGTATTTTAGCAGTTTCAGATAAATCTTCTCAAGATAAAATCGATTTGTTAAAAACAATGGGAGCAGAGGTACATGTTTGTCCTGCAAATGTGCCAGCAGCAGATCCAAGATCTTATTATGAGGTTGCCAAAACCATTCATAGAAAAACAAAGAATTCTGTATATATCAATCAATATTTTAACGAATTAAATATTGAAGCACATTATAGAACTACAGGTCCAGAAATCTGGGAACAGACACAAGGCAAAATCACGCATTTAGTGGTGGCAAGTGGTACTGGAGGCACTATTTCTGGAACAGGAAAATACTTAAAAGAACAAAACCCAAACATTAAAGTTTTAGGAGTAGATGCTATTGGCTCAGTCTTAAAAAAATACCACGAAACTGGCGAATTAGATTTAAACGAAGTTTCACCTTATAAAATTGAAGGTTTAGGGAAAAATTTAATTCCGACTGCTACCGATTTTGACGTTATTGATGTCTACGAAAAAGTGTCTGATAAAGAAGCCGCTTTTACAGCAAGGAATATTGTGAAAAAGGAAGGTATTTTCTGCGGATATACTTGTGGAGCTGTTGTGCAAGCAACAGAACAGTATGCAGAACAAGGTTATTTTGATGAAAATAGCGTTGTTGTTCTTATCTTTCCAGATCATGGTTCACGTTACATGAACAAAATTTATAACGACGATTGGATGAAAGAGCAAGGTTTTATGGAATAGTTTTATAAATAATACTATAAAATTACTTACATTGTCCAAATTCTTAATTTTACTTAACTTTGCACGTTTTTAAAAACAAAACATAAAATGACGACAGATTTATTTGATAGATTTATAAAAGATAAAGGTCCCTTAGGAAAATGGGCTGAACAAGCAGAAGGATATTATGTTTTTCCTAAGTTAGAAGGTCCAATTTCTAACAGAATGTCTTTTAATGGTAAAAAAGTAGTTACTTGGAGTATCAATGATTATTTAGGATTGGCTAACCATCCAGAAGTTTTAAAGGTTGATGGAGAAGCTGCTGCAGAACATGGAATGGCATACCCAATGGGTGCTAGAATGATGTCTGGACACACTCCAATTCACGAGCAATTAGAACGTGAATGTGCAGAGTTTGTAAACAAAGAAAAAGCATATTTATTAAACTTTGGTTATCAGGGAATTATGTCTGCTATAGACGCTTTGGTTACCAAAAACGATATTATTGTCTATGATATGGACACACACGCTTGTATTATAGATGGTGTTCGTTTACATTCAGGAAAACGTTTTGTATATCGACATAATGATATGGAAAGCTTTGAAAAAAATATTAAGCGTGCTAAAAAAATGGCTGAAAAAACTGGAGGAGGAATTCTAGTAATTTCTGAAGGTGTTTTTGGAATGCGTGGAGAGCAAGGTCGTTTAAAAGAAATTATTGCTTTTAAAAAAGAATATAACTTCAGAATTTTAGTAGATGATGCTCATGGTTTTGGAACTCTTGGAGAAGGAGGAAGAGGAACTGGTTTTGAGCAAGGAATTCAAGATGAAATTGATGTTTATTTTGCAACTTTTGCAAAATCGATGGCAGGTTTTGGTGCTTTTTTAGCAGGAGATAAAGATGTAATGCAGTTTTTGCAATACAATATGCGTTCGCAAACCTTTGCAAAATCGTTGCCAATGGCAATGGTTAAAGGAGCTTTAAAGCGTTTGGATATGTTGCGTACTATGCCAGAATTAAAAGAAAAATTGTGGGAAAACACAAGAAACTTACAATCTGGTTTAAGAGCTGCAGGTTTCGATTTAGGAACTACACAAACTTGTATTACTCCAGTGTTTTTAAATGGAGAAATTCCTGAAGCAATGGCAATGGTAAATGATTTACGTGAAAATCACGGAATTTTCTGTTCTATTGTTGTGTATCCTGTAATACCAAAAGGTTTAATTATCTTAAGATTGATACCAACAGCAACACACACACAAGATGATATTGATGAAACCATTACTGCTTTTTCTGCAATTAGAGAAAAATTAGAAAATGGAACGTATAAAAAGATTGCAGCAGCAATGATGTAGTTTTTTTATGATATATAAAATTTAAAAACCGAGCAAATTACTCGGTTTTTTTTGTTTAAAGTTTCAAAAGATGTTTTTCTAATAGTTATTGCTATCGTTCAAGAATAATATTTTCATCTTATATTTATTTGTAATGAATTAGTTGGTGCTATTGAATGCTTGTTTTCTTTTATTCTTGTTGATCATCAATTAATTGCTGAATCAAGTTGGGTAGATTTGAATCTTTAAAATCTGGTTGTAAATAATAAGGATGATACATTACGTCCTTTCTTTTTATATAAGCTGTTCTAAGTCCAGCTTTTTTTGCTCCAAATAAATCCCAATCATGAGTTGCTACCATTACAATATTGTCGGTTTTTAAACCTTCTTGTTTGGCAACTGAAAGGTAAATATCTTTAAAGGGTTTGTATTTTTTTACATCATCTACAGAATAATAAGAATCAAAAAGATTTATAATACCTGCATTGGTTAGCTGTTCTTTGATCATTGTTAAAGATGAGTTTGAAACAGCAATTACGCGAATATCTTTATCCTTCAATAATTTAATTGCAGGTTGAACATCCTCATAAGCAGGTAGTTTTTTAAATTCGCCAAGTATCTCAGCTTTAGTTTTATTAGTTAGAGTTTTATTGCTTTCAAAAAATAAACTTTCTAAAGCCACGTCTGCTAATTCCCCAAAATTCTTGTACTCGTCCATAATTCCCATAATCGTAGAGCTGTACAATAATTTTGTGAACCAATATTTCAAAACATATTTGTCATCAAAGTGCTTATCAAATTGTTCTTGAAGTAGACTTAAATTTAATAAGGTTTCGTTCATATCAAAAAATACTGCTTTTATCATATTATTCATGTTGTTTATAAAGTTGTTTTATATAGAATTGTTATTGTAGTTTTATAAAATTTACTCAATCGATTCTTACTTCTTTGGGTCTAATTTTGAAAATATTATCATTATTAAAAATTATTCCGTTTTCAAATATAATAAAATCGTTGGTCGTTATATTTTTGATTTTTTCAAATCCATTGTTTCAATTCCCTTAAAACAAACTTTAATTGTTCTGGATTGTTAGTCTTTTTTTTCTTGACAAGAATTAAAGGTTAGAAGCTGGACCAAAAGTAAAATTGATAAATACTTCATTTTGACGTTCTATTTTAGCAATTTTTAATACACGATTTTGTGTGCATTTTTTTTCTTTGTTTATATTTTCTTTTTGTTCGTATTAATTTATACCTCAAATCGTCGTAAAATAAACTTGTCGATAAAATTATTGCTCCAAAAATTAGAGTGTTTAGTTTCAAGTCAAGCCTTGAGTAGAGAAATCCAGCGATTATTCCACCAAGAAAGAAGGAGCAAATTATATAAATTCGTAGTTTTATAGTTGCTTTTATTTTTTCTCTTTTCGGATTATATTTAGAAAAAAATAGTTGTGATAGTTCAATTCCTAAATCTGTGAACAGCCCAGTTAGATGTGTTGTTCTTACAACTGCATTTGAAATTTTTGTTACAAAAGAATTTTGAAGTCCCATTGCAAAAAGTAGTAGACAAACAATTACATTAGGGTATTTTATTTCTCCTATGTTACTGGTTATTGAAATTGATAATAAAATCAAACATTCAATGATGGTTGGTAAAACAAAAACATTAAGTTTTTTACTTTCCTTAAATTTTTCGATTAGGAAACTTGATGAAAAAGAACCAAAGAGAAAGGAAAAAATATAAAGAAAATAAACGGTTCCTTTCCATAATTCGAAATTTGCAACGTCACTAATAAAAAGAGCAAAATGACCAGTTACATTGGTTGTGAGTTCTTTAAAAGCTAAAAAACCTGTAATATTTACAATTCCAGCAACAAAAGACAAAATCGTAGCAATTCTAAAATTTTGTTTTAAAGTTCTGCTTTTGCCTTGATGTCTAAACATTTTATTTCTATTTAGTTCGATTTTTCAAATTGCACATGATGGTTTATGAATAAGATTAGTTGTGGTTTTGTGTGCGAGGAATTTACAAAGGTAATTTATGCTACTTCAACAATGCAAGAAAAATATTGTCTAAATTTAAGGATGAAAATGTTTGTTTTTAACTCAGTTCTTTGTTGTAAACTGGCTTTTTATTTCCAATTTTTCTTGTTAATTCGAAATATGTTCATAGGAGATCCTTCATAAGAGTCTATTCTCTGTTCCAAAATCATTCCATTTTTTAAAGCAACTTTTTCAGAACCAATATTTTCAACATGAACCATTGAGATTAAAGAATCAGATAGATTATTTTCAAATGCATAATTTTTACATTTAATTGCAGATTCAGATGCATATCCTTTGAACCAATATTTAGGAAGAATAGAATATCCGATTTCCAATCTTTCAACATTTTGAATAGATTGTATAAGTAAACCACATTGACCTATTAATAGATTGGTCTTTTTATCTATTAACACATTCATTACACCTAAATCATTTTCGTATCTGTTAAAAGTTTTCTCGAACCATATTTCACACATTTCTTTTTCAGAAAGATTTGGGTCCATTCCTAAGAATTTTGCTACATTTTTTTCTTTGAATAAATTTATCCAATCATCAAAATCCTCCAATTTTAATAATCTGAATTTTAATCTTTCAGTTTCTTTTCCTTCTAGTGAGTATTTCATTTATTTGCTTGTTTACGAAGGTTATGTATAAGATTAGTTGCGGTTTTGTGAGCGAGGAATTTACGAAGGAAATTTAGAAGTTGGGCGAAATGCAACTTCTTTTAATTAAGCACTAATTTAACAATTTTTTTATATTGTGTTGGCAACAGTTATTTAATGTATACATCCCATATAAATTTCTCCAAATCTTTCTTTTGAATTTTCTTTTAATTCATTGTTGCAAAATTCAGAAATATAAAGTCCATAAGGTTCTGTCATTTTCATAGGAAATCCATCTCCTGTTTCAAACCTCTCCATATCAATTTCTCCAAGAAAATTATATCTAATTCCAGCCCATAACTCAAAACCTAACTCTATCTCTAAATCAGGTTCGTAACCAGAATTATCGCCTGCTTTTACTTTTTTGTCGATAATTTTTAATTGCTCTAGTAACATTGTAGAACAAGAATGCGCAACTAAATCAGCGAGTTGAATTCCTTTAAATTTATTTGAATCTAATTCTAAATTCAATTTATAAATTTCCAACCCAATTTCCTTTGCGTATTCTTTTCCTACATTTTCATTTCTAAAATAATTTTCGTCAACGTAAATTTCAATATCCTTTCCAAATTCGTTTGAGTTGATTATTTGTTTTAAACCTTTAAAGGTTTCTATTCCAATATTTTGTCTTTGCTCAATAGGTAAAACAACAAGTCCAATTTTACAGACTGAAGAAATAATATTTTTTAAATCATTTCTTACGCCCAACATTTTAGGATATTTTCTGTAGTTTAATCCACTTTTGAATTCATAGATTTCAGGGTCAAATCCGTTATTTTTTAGACTTTCAGAAATTTGATTTTCAATATTTTCTTTAGTCACAATTATGCCACTAATAACAAAATTACCTCTTTCGTGTACAGAATCATCAATATATATTTTCGTCATTCGGTTTTAATTGTTGCTAACGTTGTTGTGTTATGGAAAGTTACGATTTTGTTAACGAGGAATTTCCAAAGGAGATTTATTCTACTTCAACAATGCCAGAAAATTATTGCCTAAATTTAACGAAGAATTTATTTGGTTTTTAACTCAGTTCTTTGTTACCTACAGTTTTTAATATCCCAAACCTCCTCTATAAAGTGTTGGAATACTATAAAGATCTTTTTTACCTGCTTTATTTTCGTTTTTATTCCAAATGACTCCAATCTTAATAAGGTTTTCAATAATAATTTTTGTGTCTTTTTTACTTATTTCCCAATAAGATTTTAGCTCTTCGAAATTTGAGCTTACTTTTTTTCCTTTGAGTCTGTTTATAAATGGTTTCAATTTAGGATATTCCGAAAGTACAGTATCTAGTTTTGTTTTTGACACTTGTTTTAGTGCTTTCCAAATTGACTCTTCACTGATCAAGTAATCATATTGTTCATCTCCATTTTCAGTAACCTTTTTAATCTCTTGTTTAATAGAGGAGTTTAGCAAATGAATTAGCTCTCTTGGTGAAATATTTCCGTTTCCGTCTTCAATTTTAGTTAGTAGCCATTTAAAATTAAACTCTCCATTACGTTCTGTTTCTTTTGGAAAGATGGAATAGAAGAATTCTGTTTGCTTTTCTTTGTTTTCTAATTGGTCTTTGGTATATCCCATTTCTAAAATCAATTCCTCATTCTTAGTCAATCGAGAAACAATTAGATGAAATAATGATCCTTCATCCCAGAGAATTAATTCTTTTTTTGTTAAATGACTAGATTCTCTAAACCCATTGTCGATTATTCTATTCCAAATATCATCTCTAAAAAAGATCAATAATCGGATGTTTTCGTACTGCATCAAGTCTATATAGACTTGAAAAAGCGTTTTTAAAGCGGTAGCTTCAAGCATAAAATTTTCTTGAAATATAGCATCTAATCTATCAATTGCAATCCAAACCTTAAATCCACTTTTCTCAAGGCTATTATTGAGGCATTCAAGAAGATAATCAACTGATACAACGCCCTTGTCAGCAGATTGAACAGAAGGTTCACCTAAAGAAATTTTTACACCGACATTATCAATCAATCCTGTTGTGTCATTTAGAGAAACATTCGGTTCGAGTGTAAATCTATCGACATAATCACGAACCATTTTGACAAGGTATGTAAAGCCAGGTCTTCTTGGAATTAGATTAGATTGCTGTAGTTTTTCCATAACTATTTTCATATACTTATCATCGCAATCATATTCAAGTAGTTTTTGGTATGCTATGAGAACGAAATATAATTTCCAAATACTTTTAAATTCAGACTCTCCTGTTGGAGGTGAGGTATTCAAGCCCTTAAAAGCAAGAGTCCCTCTTGGGTTTTCAGCTAGAGCAAGAATTCCGTTCTTTTCAAAAATATTATCAGATTGATTTTCCAGATAATTATATAAAGCGCTTTTTCCTGAACCCTTACATCCAAAAACAATGTCTATTTCGTCATCCATAATTTGTTCCCATAAATATGTTTTAAGAAAATAGTTGGCAAGTTCAGATGTCTCTTGTTCTGCTATCCTTTCACCAAAGTTGGTGCTTTTCAATATTTTTATTTTATTCTCCATATAATCTAATTCTGAGTAACGTTTTTTAATGTTTTGAAAATCAATTATTTATGTTCTTATAGTTGATTCTTCAAATTATTCAATTTTTTCCACAAAAAGTTACCTTAAAGTAATTATTTTTTTTGGAGAAGAGAGGAATTGTAGGTAACTTATTTATATGCGGAACTTTTGTCCTATTTACACTCTGTTTTGGCAGGATATGCAGAAGTTTACCAAATTATATCCTAATCAGCTAAGTAAAGAATTTTAGTTTAAAAAACTATAGGGGAAAACACCCTTTTTTTAAAACAAAAAAACTCGAATAGTATTAACCATTCGAGTTTTTAAATTATTATAAAAAATAAGTTTTAGAATCTAAACTCCAAACCACCATACATACCAAAAGGATGTCCAGGTCTTAAACCTGCAGGAACTCTAGAAGCTGCATAGGTTTCATCTAACAAATTAATAATATTTGCAGTAAGGCTTAATTGTTTGGTTACATAATATTTCCCTGAAAGATCAACGATGAAATTACTGGCTACTTTTTCATTGTCAGGAATTGTTCCAGCACCTGCAAGCGTTCTAAACTCGCCATTAAAGCGTCCATTTAAGTTGATTTCAAAAGCAGTGTGTTCTACAGAAAAACCAACGTTAAATTGATGTTTTGGAATGTATGGCAATTCATCACCCACAGTTACAGTTCCCCACAAACTGTCATCACTCCCAAAACTATTTTGGAATTCAGTGTTTGTAAAGGTATAACCAACAGAAATAGGCAAGGCAATTTTGGCATCCGCTTTTGCGAAATTATAATTCAGCAACAATTCAATTCCGTTTACATTTACTTCACCAGCATTAAACTGATCTAAAGAACCTGTTCCACCAGTCGCAGCTAAATCACTTCCTAAAAGATTAGAATAATCGTTAAAGAACCCTACAAATTCACCAGAAATTCCTGCAAAATTAAAACGCGTTCCTAACTCATAATTAATACTTTCTTCTGGTTCTTGACCTTCTTGATTTCCAGGAGGCGAAAACCCTTTGTGAATACCACCAAAAATAGAAATGTCGTTATTAAATCTATAATTTGCACCCATTCCAGGGATAAAAACATCTACCGAATTTTCTCTTTCAGCTAAATTTATACCAGTTCTATTTACATCACTTTTACCAAAATCTTCTCTTTTTAAAGTGATATTTTCATAACGAACTCCTGGTGTAAACGTCCAATTCTTATACTTTAATTTATAGGTGATAAAAGAAGCAAACGCATTGGCACTTGTAATTCTGTTGGCATCAGTTCCAGGAACTCCAGCAGTTGTTAAGGCTAAAACACAAGTATCAGAAATACCATATTGATCTACCCATTGAAAACGATCTTCTTCATCATAATGAAAACGAAAACCAACCTCAATATCATGAAAAGCATCTCCTTTATACCAATGATAATCTAATTTTGATTGGATTCCTTGTGACTCATATTTTCTATTATTTGCTTTCACACCAAGAGCATCTGCACCTGAATTTACAGATCCGTTTACAATATTAAAATGATTAGATAACGTAGTTGGGTCTTCTAAAACATTGGCAATAGATTGTTTGTCACCATTAAAAGTAACATCATTTAATTTGTACCAATTTCTCGCAAAATTATTTTGATAAGCAGTGGTTGTTACTCGTATATTTTTAGAGAAGTTCGCTTTGTGTGTAATTGCATATTGTGTATGATCTGTGGTCATTTTATCAGCATCAGAAGATGCATATCTAGCAAACGGATCTATATTAAAATCAGCCTCAGTCAACCCTAAATAGGTTTCATTACCAACTTCATCAGAATACTGAAATTTAAACTCCAAAGATTGTTTTACACGCGCATTTGGGAATAAATTTACAGCAAATTTAGCAACAAGATCATTCTTATCAAAACCAGTGTCTTTTCCACTTGGCAATGTTTTAAACCCATCTGAACCATAATTTAAATACTCAACCATATACCCAAAAATTTCATTTCCTCCACCAACTTTTGCATGCAATTGGCTAGAATTAAAACTACCAAAACTGGCTCTTACTTGTCCTCCAAATTCAGTCGGAATTTGAGAAGAAATCATGTTAATAGCACCACCAGTTGTAAAAGGTCCATATTGTACTTGGCTACTTCCTTTTAAAACTTCTACAGCTTCCATTCTTGCAATAGTAGGGAAGTAGTAAGCAGATGATGCACTGTAAGGAGCAGGTGCAATTAAAATACCATCTTCCATTAAGGTTATTTTAGAACTTCTTTCTGGAGAGGTTCCTCGTAAACTAATATTTGGACGCAAACCAAAACCATCTTCTTCATAAATGCTAACTCCAGGCACTGTTCTTAAAGCTCTGCTAACATCAGTAAAACCAAATTTCTGCAATTCTTTGGGTGATAAATAATAGGCAGAACCTGTTCTGTTTCTTGCTACATATTTATTCCCAAAAATTGCGGTTGTAGAAATAATTACTTCGTCCAATTTCTGGATTGAGTCTAACGTACTATCTTTTTTATTTTTTTCTTGAGCACTTACTGCAAGCGTAAATAAGGCTGATGCTAAAAGAATTCCTCTTTTCATTTTATTTAGATTAAATATAAATAGATTTTTTAAACAGGCGCAAAGATACACGCTCCTTTTAGTTATGCAAAATTTATTTAGAACAAATAAGAATAATATTTTATTATGCTGATAATCAGGTGTAAAAAGGTTGAGGTTTTTTTAAAAACTTAATTTCTATCTACAGAAGTTTCATAATCCATTGAGATTAAATTAGTTTACATTTAATAATAATTGTAAATTTGTACGCAATTATATCTTAATTGCAACATGATAGCACACGAAAACAAAATTTTAGGAGAAGGACTAACATACGATGACGTTCTTTTAGTTCCAGCTTTTTCTCAAGTACTTCCAAGAGAAGTAAGTATACAAACAAAATTTACAAGAAATATTACCATTAACGTTCCTATTGCTTCTGCAGCTATGGATACTGTTACAGAATCTGCTTTGGCAATTGCCATTGCAAGAGAAGGTGGTATTGGAGTTTTACATAAAAATATGACTATTGAGCAACAAGCTCAAGAAGTTAGAAAAGTAAAGCGTGCAGAGAGTGGAATGATTCTAGATCCTGTAACATTGCCTTTAACTGCAAAAGTAATAGATGCCAAAGCATTTATGAAAGAGCATGGAATTGGTGGAATTCCGATTGTGGATGATCATGGAATTTTAAAAGGAATTGTAACCAATAGAGATTTGCGTTTTGAGCATGACAATAACAGACCAATTGTTGAGGTTATGACCAGTGAAAACTTGGTAACTGCAGGTGTTGGAACTTCTTTAAATGATGCAGAAAAAATTCTTCAGAATTATAAAATAGAAAAACTTTTAATTGTTGATGATGCTTATAAATTAAAAGGATTAATCACTTTTAGAGATATCACAAAAGTGACTCAAAAACCTATTGCCAACAAAGATTCTTTTGGTAGGTTAAGAGTTGCTGCAGCTTTAGGCGTAACTCCAGATGCTGTGCATAGAGCAGAAGCTTTGGTAAATGCAGGTGTTGATGCTGTAATTATTGATACAGCTCATGGACATACAGAAGGTGTTGTAAAAGTGTTGAAAGCTGTGAAAGAAAAGTTTCCTGAATTAGATGTTGTTGTAGGAAATATTGCAACTGCAGAAGCAGCAAAATATTTAGTAGCTGCAGGTGCAGATGCTGTAAAAGTAGGGATTGGACCAGGTTCTATTTGTACAACAAGAGTTGTTGCAGGAGTTGGGTATCCTCAATTTTCGGCGGTTTTAGAAGTTGCACACGCTATTAAAGGTAGTGGAGTTCCTGTAATTGCAGATGGTGGAATTCGTTATACAGGAGATATTCCTAAAGCAATTGCTGCTGGTGCAGATTGTGTAATGTTAGGATCACTTTTAGCAGGTACCAAAGAATCTCCAGGAGAAACCATTATTTACGAAGGAAGAAAATTTAAATCTTATAGAGGAATGGGTTCTGTAGAAGCTATGAAACATGGTTCTAAAGATCGATATTTTCAAGATGTAGAAGATGATATTAAAAAATTAGTTCCTGAAGGAATTGTTGGTAGAGTACCATATAAAGGAGAATTGTATGAAAGCATTCATCAGTTTGTGGGTGGTTTAAGAGCAGGAATGGGATATTGTGGAGCAAAAGATATTGAAACTCTAAAAGAAACTGGGAGATTTATAAGAATTACAGCAAGTGGAATTAACGAAAGTCATCCTCATGATGTAGCAATTACAAAAGAAGCGCCTAATTACAGTAGAAGATAATTATTTAGAACAATATAGTAAGCATTAAAAAACGAAAATGGAAGATCAGAATTTTATCAATTTTAAAAAAACGCGAGATTTAGGAGCGATGATTTCTGATACCATTAAGTTTTTAAGTGTAGAATGGAAACCCTTTTTAGGAACTATACTTAAAATATCTATTGTTCCAATTATCATTGCTATTTGCGCTGTAATTTATTTTGCAATGATATCTACAGATTTTATTCTTGATTTATCTCAGTTTAGTGAAGACAGTAATTTTGATGAATTAAATTTTTCTCAAATATTAGTTCCACTTTTGATTTATATATTTTCATATATAGTTGCATATTCTTTAATGACAGTTTCTTCTTTAGCTTATATAAAATCTTATATAGCTAATAAGGGTTTTGTAAATTTTGATGAGGTTCAAAAAACAACCAAAGACAAATTTTGGTCATACATAGGATTGTTTGTTTTAGTGGCAATTATTGTTGGTTTTGGGATGCTATTTTGTATTCTGCCAGGTATTTATTTTGCAGTAGTTTTATCATTATCTATTTGCTTGGTCGTTTTTAAAAACACAGGTGCTTTAGATGCGATTAGCGATTCTTTTGGTTTTATAAAAGGTCATTGGTGGGAAACATTTGGGATTTTATTGGTGATACAAATTTTAATTGGTCTTATAGGATTTTTTGCTGGTTTACCTGCAAGTATCTATCAAGGTGCTGATATGACTACAATCTTACAAGGTCAAGATCCTACTGAGTTGATTAGTTCTTTTCAAGATCCTATTTATTTAGTTTTAATGGGGTTTTCTTACCTTATAAATTTCATTTTGTATTTAGTTTCAGTAATTGTTATTGTATTTGTTTATTATGATATAAAAGAACAAAAGAATCCTACTTCAGAGGTGATTGATGAAATTGGTGTTTATTAAATAAAAATGTTATTATATTTTATAGTGATTTTTCTCTTCATGGAGAGATATAAAACTGTATGAAATTTTTACTCACAACAATGTCACTTCGATTTTAAGAGAAGTCTCATAATCTTGCTAACACAATACTTCCAACTTTGTGTGATTTCTCCCAAAAGGTCGAAATGACAAAACTGTAAGGAAATTTTTTACTTATAAAATTATCACTTCGATTTTAAGAGAAGCCTTGTAATCTTGCTAACACAAGGTTGACCATCTTTATGTGATTTCTCCCAAAAGGTCGAAAAGACAAAACTAGGTGGTAATTTTTGAAGTTTTATTCACAACACTGTCACTTCGATTTTAAGAGAAGTCTCATCATCTTGCTAACACAAGGTTGACCATCTTTATGTGATTTCTCCCAAAAGGTCGAAATGACAAAACTGTATGGAAGTATTTGGTTTTTTTATTTAGAACAGTTTCAATTCGATTTTAAGAGAAGCCTTGTAATCTTGCTAACACAAGGTTGACCATCTTTATGTGATTTCTCCCAAATGGTCGAAATAACAAAACTAGCTGGAAGTTTTTGGTTTTTTTCTTCAGAACTGTGTCACTTCGATTTTATGAGAAGTCTCATAATCTAGCTAACACAAAACTTAGTAACTCTGTGTGATTTCTCCCCAAAGGATGAAATGACAAAACTGATTGTAAAAGTTTTCATTTTCAATTAGAATTGGATTATAATACTGAAATAATACCATCACTTAAAACCATAAAAAAACCTCACAATTAAATATATAATTGTGAGGTTTCTTATTCTATAGAATTTGTAAAAAAATTATTCTTTTACTTTTTCTTTAAATTCGTCAAACTTATCAGTTGTTGGTTTTGGCCAGCTATTGTTAGAAGTATCAACATCTGCAGTTTCCATGTCAGGATCTACAGTAATTTTTGTAATTTCTTGTGTAGAAGAAAATACTCTTCTTACAGTAGTATCATCACTCATCCAAATTTGAGCTGGGAAAGTTTGTTTTGTTTTTGTACCATCAGCATACGTTAATTCAACGATTAATGGCATTACTAAACCTCCTGGCTTTTCAAATTCAACAGAATAGATAAATGAAGGAATTTCTTTACCATCAGCATAAGCATCCATTGCTTTTGGATTCGCATCCTCTTTTTTATCTGTAATATATACTAATTCTCCTAAATTATCAAAATACTGCTTGTATTGCTCCTTTAACTTGGTAACTCTTTCACCTGCCTTATCTGTTAAAAATAAAGGTTTTACTTCTTTAATTCCGATGTCAGTAACATCAGTTGTGTAGAACCAACCTCTAAAGAACCAATCTAAATCCATTGCAGAAGCATCTTCCATAGATCTAAAGAAATCTTCTGGAGTTGGGTGTTTAAACATCCATCTTTGAGAATACGTTCTAAAAGCATGATCAAATAATTCTGGTCCCATAATCGTTTTACGCAACATATATAAACCAGCAGCTGGCTTAGAATATGCATTTGGTCCGAATTGTTTTACATAATCTCCTTGAGACATAATAGGAGAGATGTTAGATTGATCTCCACCCATATAACGTGTAATATCTTTTGCTGGGTTTGAAGCAAATAATTCTGCATCATACACATCTTCAGCTAAAATTTCTACGAAAGAGTTTAAACCTTCATCCATCCAAGTCCATTGTCTTTCATCAGAATTTACAATCATTGGGAAAAAGTTATGACCAACTTCGTGTACAATTACACCAATCATACCTTTTTTAGTTCTGTCAGAATACGTTCCATCAGGATTTGGACGACCAAAGTTGAAACAAATCATTGGGTATTCCATTCCTTGTCTTTCTGAATGTACAGAAACCGCTTTTGGATAAGGATAATCGAATGTTAATTTAGAATATTCAATCAATGTAGTTGCAACTGCTCTTGTAGAATGCTCTTCCCATAAAGGATTTCCTTCTTTAGGATATAAAGAAGTAGCCATTACAGTTTTACCATTAATATTTACAGCCATTGCATCCCAGATATATTTTCTTGAAGTAGCAAAAGCGAAATCTCTTACTTTTTCAGCTTTAAACTTCCAAGTTTTTGTACCAGTTGCACGTCCTTTTTCAGTTTTTTCAGCTTCTTCTTGTGTAACAATGATTACAGGATTATCGAAACTTTTTCTAGCTTTATCAAAACGATTACGTTGTGTCTTCGTTAAAACATCTTTTTCGTTTTGTAAAGAACCAGTAGCTTCTACAATGTGATCTGCAGGTACAGTTAAGTTAACTTCATAGTCTCCAAATTCTAAAGCAAATTCAGATCTTCCCCAGAATTGCATATTTTGCCATCCTTCAACGTTATTATAAACTGCTAATCTTGGAAAAAATTGAGCAATTGTATAATTGTTATTTCCATCTTCAAAAGATTCTAAACCAGAACGTCCACCATCTTTGTTGATATCGTTAATTTTATAATTCCATTTAATGCTGAAATCAAATTTATCTCCAGGAGCCAATGCTTTTGGTAAATTAATACGCATCATTGTTCTGTTAATTAAATGTGATAAAGGCTTTCCATCAGTTTCAACTTTTTCGATGTTAAAACCAAAACCTTTCCCTTCTTTCATAAAGGTACTTTTAAAGTTCTCTGGAGTAATAAAATCAGCAGCTCCATTAGATCTTGCTAAAGGAGTTTGAGAATCGTCTGCTCTCATGTTTTGATCTAACTGAACCCATAAATATTCTAAAACATCTTTAGAATTGTTATAGTAGGTAATTTTTTCATCACCATAAATTTTATTGTTACTTTCATCTAAACGAATATCCATCACATAATCCACCTTTTGTTGTGTGTATTGATGACCTGGAGCACCAGAAGCTGTATGCTGATCGTTTGGAGTAGCCAAAACATCCTTCATTTGTCTGAATTTGTTTTGATCTGTGTGTCCTTGTTGCGTTTCCTTTTTTTCTTTTTGTTCTTGAGCAATTGTAGCTGCAGTAACAAAAAATAAAGAAAACATTAATAAATAGATTTTTCTCATTTGTTTTGTTTGAATTTATTTGGGCTAAATTTACAATAAGTAACTAAAAAGATAAAGGTTTGTTAAAATTTTAACAAACCTTTATCTTTTTAGTATTTAATATCAATTGATAGTATTTAGCCTCAGTTTGTAGTAAGAGTGATACTGATTATTGCTACTGCAAACTGCGAACTACATCTAGTTTTTTACTTTCTCTTTGAATTGATCAAATTTACTAGCATCTTGTCTTGGAAAACTGTTGTTAGAAGTATCTACATCTGCAGTTTCTAAATCTGGATCAATCATAATGCTTGCTATTTGTTTTGTTGATGAAAATACTTTGGTCACTTCATCATCTGTATATCTCCAAATTTGAGCAGGATATGTTTTTTTCTCTTTAGAACCATCTTTATACGTAAACTCAACTATAATTGGCATCACCAATCCTCCTGGTTTTTCGTATGTAATTTCATAATGGTATTTATTCTGCTTAGAAGCAAAACCTAAACCTTCAGAAGTATCTTCTACAAACTCAACTGAATCTTCAACCTCTTTTGTATTATATTTTTTTACTGATTTAATACCAATATCTGTAACATCAGTTGTGTAAAACCAACCTCTCCAAAACCAATCTAAATCAATACCAGAAGCATCTTCCATAGTTCTAAAAAAGTCTGCTGGAGAAGGACGTTTAAACATCCATCTTTGAGAATACGTTTTAAAAGCGTGGTCAAATAATTCTTTACCCATAATGGTTTCTCTTAAAATCCAAAGAGCAGTCGCTGGTTTTCCATACGCATTGTTTCCAAAAGCATAAACGTTATCTCCTTTACTCATTATTGGCGCAATTTTAGATTGATCTCCAGCCATATATTTTACAATATTTTTAGGATATCCTCTAACAATAGGAAAGTCTTTATCATAATCTAACTCCGCTAACATTTCCATATATGAGTTTAAACCTTCATCCATCCAAGTCCATTGTCTTTCATCAGAATTTACAATCATTGGGAAAAAATTATGTCCAACTTCATGGATAGTAACTTTTACCATTCTGTATTTCATTCTATCAGAATAACCACCATCTTCTAAATCTGGTCTTCCAGGATTGAAACAAATTTGTGGATATTCCATTCCCATTTGTCCATCAACAGAAATTGCTTTGTGATAAGGATAATCAAACGTATATTTAGAATACGTTTCTAAAGTTTGTGCTACAGCTCTTGTTGAATGATCTCCATATAAAGGATTTGCTTCTTTAGAATATAAAGATTCTGCCATAACAGTTTTACCATTTATATTGACAGCCATTGCATCAAAAATAAATTTTCTTGAAGTTGCAAATGCATAATCACGCACGTTTTCTGCAACAAATTTCCAAGTTTTTGTTTTTGTAGCTTTTGATTTTTCAATCTTTTCAGCTTCTTCTTGCGTTCTAATAATTACAGGCTCGCTAAAACTCTTGCTTGCTTCTTCTCGTCTTTTTAATTCTTTTTTAGAAAAAACATCTTTTGGGTTTTGTAAAACTCCTGTTGCTCCCAACATGTGGTCTTCAGGAACTGTAATATTGACTGTAAAGTCTCCAAATTCTAAAGCGAATTCACTTCGTCCCCAAAACTGGTCATTTTGCCAACCTTCTACATTATCATACACACACATTCTTGGATAGAATTGTGCAATTACATAGTTGTTATTACCATCTTCAGGAAAGTGTTCGTAACCAGATCTTCCTCCATCTTCTCTATGATTGTTGATGTTGTACCACCATTCAATATTAAATTTAAAGGTTGCTCCAGATGCTAATGGATTTGGTAAATTAATACGCATCATGGTTTGGTTAATGGTATATGAAAGTTTAGAACTATCCATATTTGTAACGCTCATAATGTTAAAGCCACCATCAAATGCTTCCTCTACATAATTTTTATCAAACCTACTTTTGCTTAATTTATTAGGAATTGAGTTTGGTGAAATGTCTGGAGTTTTAGAGTCTTTAGCTCTCATATTCTGATCTAACTGAACCCACAAATACGTTAAATTGTCTTTAGAATTATTATGATACGTAATCGTTTCTGCTCCTGTAATTTTGGTTTTTTCATCATCTAAAATGATGTCCATACTATAATCTACCTTTTGTTGTGTGTATTCTTTTCCTGGAGCACCAGAAGCAGTTCTCTCTAAATTAGGTGTAGGTAATTCTTGTTTTAACTGCCTAAATTTATTTTGATTTGTGTGCCCTTGTTTTGTAATTTGCCCATAAGAAGTGGCAACAAAAACAAAGGAAAAAAGTAAAAGTCCAAGTTTTTTCATAAATGTTGTATTTAATTATTAGTGTTTGATTAAAATTTTAGTGTAGTATTATTATCATCTTTAGTTAGTAAAACACTTTTATTTTTTTTACCGACTTTCGATTTTACCAAGTTCTGTTGTTCAGGAAAATGTTTCGTTAAAATATTATTGGTAACATGTATCGTTTCTAATTGGTTGATATTTTCTATTTCAAGATAAAAATAAACCAAATCTCCATCATATTCTTTACCAATATAATTAAAGGTTTTTGCTATTCCATCAACTTTAAAAAGGAGTTTTTCTTTCAAATAACTTTCAAAATAAACATCGTTATTTTTCAGTTCCTTTTTTGTGGTTAACTGTAAATCGATATTATAATCTTTGTTTAAAGCAACCTCAATATCATCCATAAAAACATTCATGATAATTTGTATTGATTTTGCCTCGCTTTTATACGTAAGTTGTGTTAAACTCAAATAATATTTATGCGTTGTAAAAGATAAAAGCGGAATGATAAAAAGTAAGAGTAACGTGTGTTTTGTTTTCATGAAATAATAAAAATCAATTATTGAGCCAAATTAATCATTTTTTAGTTGATTGAACTCCTTTGCTTTCAATTTTAAGAAGTTTATAAATTCATATTTGGTTTTGGAACGTGCAGCAATAAAAGAGGAATCACTTCTACAATAATATAAAAATCGATATTCATCTTCTTTAGCAATCTTAAAATCAGCTCCTAAATTAAATTTAAATTCGCTGTAAAGTTCTGCTACATCAGCATTATCTTCAAGGATTTTCTTCTGTTTTTTTAATCTTTTTATTTTTCCGTTAATCGTATTTATAATCAAATCTAAAGGAATTGGTCCATTACTTGTGCTTGCTGTATAAATTTTTCTATCAATAGGTTTTAATTTAGGAATGCCAGCATTTGGTAAGCCAAGTGAAACTGCACTAATTTCATTTTCAACTTCTTTTACTTGAGATACATCCAAAGCCAAAACACCTAAAAGATTGTGTTTTTTAAGTTCAAACTCATCTAATTCGTACGTTTTTAGGTTTAAATAAATTTTGAAATTAAAACTTACAAAACTACTTTCTTTAATAATATATTCTTTTGTTTGATGCTGAACAGAGCTAAAGACTAAGGTATCTCCTAATTTACAGTAGATTTTAAAATCTCCTTTTTGAGTAGAATTTGTACCAATATTAGAGTTTTTATTGTAAATATTGGCATCATTTACAACCCCTAAAGAATCTATAACAATTCCGTAAATTGGTTTTGTTTTTTGACTATAAGTATTGAAAGTAATTAATAATAAGAGAAAAGTTAATTTTTTCACTCTTTAATTAGCTTCAAATAAGGTTCGCTTTCTGCTCTTAAAATTTTAATAACTTCTAATTGTCTGCCTTCTTTATGTAGATTTTCAATCCCTAAAGGATTACAATATTCTAGAAAATGAAAATATCTATCAACAGGAATTTTTAATTCGTCGAAGAAAAACTTTTCTCCTAATTCTGATAATATTTTATAAGGAAACGCTTTTTTTTGCGCCAATTCTTTTCTTAAAGCCCATAGTTTTTCAGAACCTTTAAAGGGAATATTTGCAGAAGCTCCAGCACCAGTCATTGGTATTGAGCCAGCCATTGTGTTTACAATTGGTGGTCTTACTTTTTCAATTTCATCTATGGTAAAATCTTTTTCAGCAAAATTAACATTCGAAAAATCCATGACGTTTCTTAGCAAAGAATCTTGCACATCTCTAGGAACTTCTTTGGTATCAATACCTAATCTGCCCATTAAATTGTGTCTTTTTAAATCGAATTCATCTAACTCATAAATGTTAGATTTTAGTAAAATATCGGTTCCATTTTGTTCTAAAATTTTTTCTGTAACTACTATTCTTTTAGGCAAATGCTGTACAGAAGAAAAACTTAAAGTATCGCCTTTAGAAACAAATATCCTATAAAAACCTTCATCACTAGAAAAAGTACCTTGTTTTGTTTTTAGGTTGATAACATTCGCATTTTTAACAATACCAATAGAATCTTGAATCTTTCCTCTAATTAATTGTTTTTTTTCTTGAGAAAATAAATGAATTGTTATTGAAAAAAGGAATATAGAAAATAGTAGTTTTTTGTTCATAGCCTAAGTTAGTTCTAACAAATTTCGCTTTTTTTTTGGTAAGAATTTGTAAAACAGCTTTTAAACTTATGTTAAAATCCTTAATTTTTTTGAAGCAATGTAATTTCGGTTTTATTTTGAGGAAAACTTTTACTTTCTGTCATTAAAATTGATGTTAATTTCAACAAGTCTTTCTCATTATAATGCGTAATTATATTCTTTTTAAAGCAATAATTTAAAAATGGATTGATGTTTTCTGGTTTGATGTTTAAATCCGTAATAAAAAAATCATCGGTGTAAAATTTTCTAATTTTTGATAAAACTGTATCTTCAGTACTAATTTTTTTAAGTATTTTTTTTCGTCGATTATTCCCATTTAAAGCACCAATTAAATTATCTAAACTTACAACAGCTCCAGAACTTAGTTGAACAATTCCATCATCTTTTTTCTTTTTCGAATTTGCGTAAGGTAAATTTAGAGTTTCAGCATTTACAATTACAGCTGGACCCGTCATTATTTCTGGATCTACGTAAAAAGTTCCTTTTTTTTGTTCAATTACTATTTCTTCTAATTCGTAGGTTTTTAATTTTAAAGTGATTTTAAAAATTGCTTGTGCTAAAATTTCTTTGGTTATGATTATTTCTTCCGTAATAAAATTTAGGTGAGAAAACTCTAAAACATCGCCAATAGAAGCAGAAATTTCATACAGACCATAATCATTAGAAATAGTTCCTTTATTGGTGTTTTTATTCACAAGATGAACATCAGAAACAGGCTCTTTATCAAAAAAAAGTTGTCCTGTAATTAATTGATTCTTTTTTTGTCCATATGTAAATGCACAAAAAAATAGTAAGTAGAGTAGTGGTTGATTTCTCATAATCACAAAGAAAAGAGAACAACTTCTTAAAAATCTACTAATAGAATTGTAAATTTTTGTTAAACGAAAAAAGCATCATAAATTTTATGATGCTTTTAAGAAAATTTTTAAACTAAATTATTGTTTTTCTATCGTCAACAGTGCTTTTCCTGTTACAGTAGACGTAACATTATTTACAGTAATTTCTTTATTTACATCTGTTTCAATCGTAATTATATTGCCTATGTAAGAAATTACGTTAATATTTAATTGTTCTCCACCTTCACTTAAGGTTAAAATATTATCATTCAAAACCCAAGTGCTTGATAAAAAACCGAAAGTATCATTGAAAAAAAGATTGTCTAAAGGCAATTCTTCTGTAGATTCTTGTCCACCAGCAGTTCTATAAGTAAGCTGAAAAACAAAATCTCCATCTACTACAACTTTGTTTGGATTGTCAGTAAAAGTCATGCTTGCATTTAAATCCTTACCAAATCCTTCACCTGTTAAGGTTGTAATAACTGGACTTGTAACACTTAAAACTGCATTATCCATAGTAACACTTGTTAAGTTCCAAGTTCCCACTAAATCTGGAGCAGGCACAACAACATCAGATGAATTATTTACGCTACAAGCATATAAAAATGATATTAATACAGTTGCAATTAAAATTTTTGTTTTCATAATTTTTTTATTTTTATTGAAGTTCATACTCGTTTTCAAATACACTTCAAGGATGTTTTGTAAAAATACTATTTTTAGTTGGTTTCATAAATACTAACTTTGCAGAATGAAAAAACTAATAGTTGCGAGTACTTCAACAATTTACGGAAGTGGATATTTAGAATATTTATTACCAACATTAAAATCTTTTTTTGTTAATGTAAAAACCGTTCTTTTTATTCCTTATGCAAGACCCAGTGGAATTTCTTATAACGAGTACACTAAAATAGCCAAAGATGCTTTTTCAAATATTAATATTGATGTAGTTGGCATTCATGAATTTGGAAATCCAAAAGAAGCTATTTTAAAAGCTGAAGCTATTTTTACAGGAGGTGGAAATACATTTGAACTGGTAAATCAATTATATAAAAACGATATTTTAACTACTTTAAAAAGTGTGTTAGAAAACGGAACTCCTTATTTAGGAACCAGTGCAGGAAGCAATATTTGTGGTGTCAATATGATGAATACCAATGATATGCCAATTGTGTACCCACCAAGTTTTACAACTTTAGGATGCATTCCTTTTAACATTAATGCGCATTATTTAGATCCAATTGTAGGATCCACTCACAAAGGAGAAACAAGAGAAACCCGAATAAAAGAGTTTCATGTTTTTAACGATATAAATGTTCTAGGTTTACGTGAAGGAAGTTGGTTAGAAGTTTTAGGTGATAAAATTAAATTAAAAGGCGATTTAACTGCAAGATTATTTAGCAAAAACCAAAAACCAATTGAACTAGAAAGTGGAGTAGAGGTTTAAATTTAAACCATTGCTCCATTAGCACCAATTACTTGCCCAGAAATCCATTTAGATTCATCACTAGCCATAAATAAAACAACTTGAGCAATATCTATGGGTTTTGCAAGTCTATTAAAAGCATTCATTCCTTTTAAATTTTCTATAAATTCACCAGATTTACCTTCTAAAAATAAGTTGGTTTCTGTTGGACCAGGAGCCACAGCATTTACCGAAATTCCTCTGCCAATTTCTTTAGAAAAAACTCGTGTCATTTGTTCTACTGCAGCTTTTGTTGCAGAATAAACTGCATACGTTGGCAACATTAATTTTACAGTACTTGAAGATATATTGATGATGTTTCCATGATCTGCAAGTTTACTTTCGGCTTGTTTTAGCGTGTTGAAAAGACCTTTAACATTCACATTAAAATGCGTATCAAAATCTGCTTCTGTATTATCTTTTAGTTTTTTTGCAGACATTACACCTGCATTATTTACTAAAACATCTATTTTTCCAAAAGTTGCTAAGGTTTTATCAAACAGAGCAACTACTTCATCATATTTGCTAACATCAGCTTTAAAAGAAAAAGCGTCACCACTATTTTTTTCGATATGATTTACTACAGCAATTGCATCTTTCTCGCTATTAGAATAATTAACAACAACTTTAGCACCATTTTTAGCTAATAGTATTGCAATTTCTTTACCTATTCCTTTTGATGCTCCAGTTACAATTACAACTTTATCTTTTACTTTCATAAAATATATGTTTTACTATTTTTAAAGTAAAAAGGTAACTATTTAGCTCTTTTTGATAAAGTTAAATTTGTTAATAATTTAATAATTAACATAATCCACAATTTCCAATCCATAACCAATCATTCCAACTCTTTTCGTTTGTTGTGTATTGGTTACTAATTTTAATTTGCTGATGTTCAAATCATGCAGAATTTGCGCTCCAATTCCAAAATCTCTGTGATCCATACCAATTGCAGGCGCTTTTGTTTCTCCTTTTTTCTGATTTTCTTTTAATACATTTAATCTACTCAATAAGTTTTTAGACTCATTTTTTTGATTGATAAATAAAATGGCACCTTTTCCTTCGTCATTTACAACTTTAAACATTTTGTCTAATTTCTTATCAGGATTGTTGGTTAAGGTTCCTAAAATATCATTATTAACTAATGTTGAGTTTATTCTTGTTAAAACACCTTCTTCATTTGCCCAAGTACCTTTGGTTAATGCAATATGAACTTGATCGTTCGTAGTTTGTTGATAGGCTCTTAATCTGAATTTTCCAAAACGTGTGTCAATTTCGAAATCTTCTTTTTTATCGATTAAAGAATCGTGCTCCATTCTATATGCAACTAAATCTTCAATAGAAACAATTTTAATATCGAACTTTTTGGCCACTTTTAAAAGTTGTGGTAAACGAGCCATAGTTCCATCTTCATTCATAATTTCTACAATAACACCAGCTGGTTGTAAACCTGCTAATCTTGCAAAATCTATGGCAGCTTCTGTATGTCCTGTTCTTCTTAAAACACCACCTTCCTTAGCTTTTAAAGGGAAAATATGTCCTGGTCTTGCCAAATCAAAAGGTTTGGTATCTTCATTTATCAAAGCTTGCATAGTTAAAGCTCTGTCTGCAGCAGAAATTCCTGTTGTAACACCTTTACCACGTAAATCTACAGAAACTGTAAAAGCAGTTTCCATTGGATCTGTGTTGTTGTTTACCATCATTCCTAACTCTAACTCTTTACAACGTTTTTCAGTTAAAGGCGCACAAATTAATCCACGACCATGAGTTGCCATAAAGTTGATCATTTCTGGCGTTGTTTTTTCTGCGGCTGCTAAAAAGTCACCTTCATTTTCACGATTTTCATCATCAACCACAATAATAACTTTACCATTTCTAATATCGTTAATGGCGTCTTCTATCGTATTTAATTGTGTTTTTTTCTGAAGTATTTGCGTTGTCATATTTTTTCCGTTTTTTTGGAGAATATTTTTTTGAAAAATTTTGTAATAGGTTGTAAAAAGGAATCTACATTAAATATTCCTTTATCTTTTGTGGCTCTTCTTGTTAATAAAACAGCAACAGGAATCATAATAATAGCAGAAATCCAAGAGCCCAAAAAGGAAGATATAGAACTTTCTTCTGCCAAATTTTTACCAAAGGTATTAGCAAAAAAGTAAATTACATATACTGCAATTGCTAAAATCATGGGCAAGCCAAAACCACCTTTTCTAATAATAGAGCCTAAAGGAGCCCCAATAAAAAATAAAATAATACAGGAAAGCGAAAATGCCATTCTGTTGTAATATTCTGTATCGTAAAAATTTAATACTTTTCTAAAAAATTTAACTTGAGCATTGTTGTTTTTTAAGGTGCTTTCAAGTCTACTTGCTTTTGTAATAGCTGCATTTAGAATCGTAATTTTATCTTGAAGTTCAAAATTATCAATAATAGTAAGCTCTAAATTTTCTTTTATTAAAGAGTCAGGATATTTATACAACTCTTTTGCTTGTGTACTTGTATAAATGTTTTTTGCACGAAGTTCTAAAGTTTCATCGTAATTTCTCTTTAATTTTGGGATGGTATCTTTAATTTGTTTTAAAGTTAGCATCATTGCACTAGTGGACGAAACAATAGTATCTAGTTTTCCTTGATCTAAAGCATCACCAATATCAATATTAAATTCATATTCTTTAAAAGTGGCATTTGAGGCTGCCATTTTCTGCTTTTTTGCAACAGTTCTTGCAGAGTTTACGTGTTCTTCATAATAATTACCATCATATAGAATAAAGGTCATATATCTACTTCCTTCTTCTGTAACTATTTTTCCTCTTTCTGCAGTAATTACTTTTTGATTTCCTCTATTTCCTTTTAAATCGTAAATTAATACGTTTTTTAAAAGATTTTCATTTTCGCCATATTTTTCATCAAACTTAATTTGAAACCCAGGGATATCTGCATTAAAACTACCAGGAACTAAAGCCATAGCAGGTTTTTTCTTTTTAATGTTGATGTATAAATTTCGCTGCTTTAAATTTGCATACGGAAATATATTATTTAGAAATAGAAAATTAATACCACTTAAAGCGATTGCTAAAAATGCAATTGGTCTTACCAATCTTTGTAGAGAAATTCCTGCAGATTTTGCTGCTGCAAACTCATAATTCTCCCCTAAATTACCCAAAGCCATAATAGATGACAAAAGCACACCAATTGGCAATGCTTGTGGAATAATCATTAAAGTTGTGTAGTATAAAAACTTTAGAATAAAAACAAGGCTAATACCTTTACCTGCAATATTCTCGAAAGCTTGCCATAAAGTTTGCATTACCAGTACAAATAGTACAATTAAAAATGTAGCTACAAAAGGACCTAGAAAGCTTTTTAAAATGTATTTATCTAAAATTTTCATAAAAAACAAAAGTAGCATCTTAAATGATAAGATGCTACTAATTTATTGTTAATTGAAATAATATTTATAATTAATCAATGGTATATTTTTGACTTACATATTTTTGTTTATCAAACATAAAAAAGTTAGCAGATAAAGGTTGATTGCTTTTAAAGGTTGTAATAACAAAACTTGTTTTTGCACCATTAGAACCTGTTTGAATCAACTTAAAAATATGTTTTGTTTTGGCATCAATACCTAATTCTACTTTTACAATATCAGAATTGCTATCCATAGGATTTAACGTTACAAACTGAATATTTCTACCATTAATGTTCTCTAATTTTCCCATTTCAAAATTGTAACCTTCTTTATAAAAAGTTAGTAATTTCGATGGATAAATAAAACCATCATCTCCACTCATGTCTCCAGAAGTGATAGATATTTCTTTTTCTTCATTATTAATTACGTACAGATTTTTACCATCGTAAATAAAATTATTCCCTAAATAATTTAAGTTATATTTTTCTCCTTGTAAATTTATTTCACCTCTAATTGGTGGTTCATCACCTTCTTTAATTCCAGCTTCTATATTGCTTAACGTTTGGCTAAAACCTAAATACATATTATTGTATGCACTCATTTTTGTAGAAACTTCATCTAACAAAGATTTTGCTTTTGCTGAGTTTTGTGAAAATGCAACTGTCGTTAAAAATAAACTTAAAAATAAAATTGTTATTTTTTTCATATTTATCTAATTTCTTTCTTTTAAAATAAAAGTATTTGTTTAATTTTTTTCGTTTTCTAATAATTGTTCTAAAGCTATAAAATCTGGCACCAAAACTTGTCTTGCTTTACTACCCTCAAAACCACCAACAATTCCTGCAGCTTCTAACTGGTCAATTAATCTACCAGCTCTATTATAGCCTAATTTTAATTTTCTTTGTAATAAAGAAGCTGAACCTTGTTGCGCAGTTACAATAATTTCTGCTGCATCTTTAAACAACTTATCTCTATCTGCAATATCAATATCAATACTTGTGCCACTTTCATCATCTACATATTCTGGCAATAAATAAGCATCAGCATAAGCTTTTTGTGAACCAATAAAATCGGTAATTTTTTCCACTTCTGGAGTATCTACAAAAGCACATTGTATTCTGCTTAAGGTGTTTCCTGCTGTGTATAATAAATCTCCACGTCCAATTAATTGATCTGCTCCTCCAGCATCTAAAATGGTTCTAGAATCTATTTTAGAGGTTACTCTAAAGGCAATTCTTGCTGGGAAGTTTGCTTTAATTATCCCTGTAATTACGTTTACAGAAGGTCTTTGCGTTGCTACAATTAAATGAATTCCAATAGCTCTTGCAAGTTGTGCTAAACGTGCAATTGGTGTTTCCACTTCCTTACCAGCTGTCATAATTAAATCTGCAAATTCATCAATTACCAAAACAATATAAGGTAAAAATTGATGTCCTTCATTAGGATTCAATTTTCGTTGTTTAAACTTAACATTGTATTCTTTAATATTACGAACCATAGCAGCTTTTAGCAAATCGTAACGATTATCCATTTCAATACATAACGAATTTAACGTATGCACAACTTTGGTAGTATCTGTAATAATAGCTTCTTCAACATCTGGTAATTTTGCCAAATAATGGCGCTCAATTTTATTGAATAAAGTAAGTTCTACTTTTTTAGGATCTACTAAAATAAACTTTACTTCTGCTGGATGTTTTTTATATAAAAGTGATGTTAAAACCGCATTTAAACCAACCGATTTTCCTTGACCAGTTGCACCAGCCATTAAAAGGTGAGGCATTTTTGCTAAATCGACTACAAAAGTTTCATTACTAATTGTTTTACCCAAAGCAATTGGTAATTCCATTTGAGATTCTTGAAATTTCTTTGAGGAAATAACAGAATGCATAGAAACAATGGTCGATTTTTTATTTGGAACTTCAATACCAATTGTACCTTTTCCTGGAATTGGTGCAATAATTCTAATTCCTAAAGCAGATAAAGAAAGTGCAATATCATCTTCTAAATTTTTAATTTTTGATATTCTAATTCCTGCTTCTGGTACAATTTCGTATAACGTAATTGTTGGCCCAACAGTCGCTTTTATTTCTGCAATACCAATTTTATAATTTTTTAAAGTATCTACAATTCTGTCTTTATTGGCTTCCAATTCTTCTGGATCAATAGAAATACTTTCATTATATTGTTTTAATAAATTAAAAGTCGGGAATTTAAAGTTTGATAATTCTAAAGTAGGATCAAACTCACCAAAATCTTGTAGTATTTTGTCTGATAAATTTTCTGTGGATGATTCTTCCTCTCTTGCAATGGCAATATCAATTCCAACATCATTCATATCTTCAACAGTTTCTTCTACTTGAACTTCTGTTGCAGGTTTTTTTTCAATTAATAAGGTAAGTTTTTCTTTTGCTGTTTTAACATCAGAATGTTTAGAAATAGTAGGCTTTAAGTTTTCTAAAGATAACTCAACACCAGATTTCACTTTCTTTTCCTCCTTTTTTTCAGTTTTAGAAATAGTTTCTGTTTCTGTACTTTCATTAACAGCTTTATCCATTGCAGAATATTCCAATTCTTCTAACTGTCTTTCTGCTCTTTCAATTCTTTTTTGCTTCATTTTCTCAATAAAAGCATCAATATTTACTTTATAACGAACTATTAAATACGTTAATAATAAAAAGATTAAAGCAATTGCTAAACCTGTTTTACCAATAAAAGTTTGTAGATAATCATTAATTTCAAAACCGATAACACCCGATAAAAGTGCATATTTTTGATGTAAAAAACCAAGCGTTACAGAAATCCAAAGCATGGTTAATAAACTCCAATTCCAAGAAATAATAACTTTCGCGAATTTTTGTTTTATCAAAATATAAAAACCTGATATAAAAATTTGAAAGGCAATAATGAAGGCAGCTAAACCAAAACCATCATAAATAAAAAAGTGACTCAAATTCGCGCCAATTTTACCTAATAAATTACTGCTTTTTACAGATTTATCCGCTAAATGATTTAAAGTACTTTGGTCTTCTTGCCAATTAAAGAAAAAGGAAATAAATGCAATACACAAAAAAAATGCGAATAACATCAAGAAGAAACCAAGAATGGTTTGCGCTTGTCTTGTTTTTAAATAAGAAAAAAAACTTGGCTTTTTATCCTCTTTAATTTCTTTTGTAACTGTTGGTTTTTTTAAGATTTGCTTCTTTTTGGCCATTAAAAATGTAAGTAAATTTTTAGAGCGTAAAGATACATTTTTGCTTACAACAACAAAGTAATTTTTGGAACATAAATAATTCCAGCAATAATTAAGGAGATTAAAGCTGCAAATGTTGGTGCACCTGCAGCAATATCTTTAATCAATCCTATTTTTACATGAAATTCTGGATGGATAAAATCGGCAACTTCTTCAATGGCAGAGTTTGCAGCTTCAGCTACTAAAACTAAACCAATTGCTAGACATTGCACAGCCCATTCCATTTCAGAAATATTGAAAACGAAACCTAAGATAGTTGCTATTAAAGCGAAAAATAATTGAGCTTTTATGCTGTCTTCAGTAGACATTAAAATCCATAAACCTTTAAAGGCAAACTTTAAACTTCTAATTCTACCTCTTAGAAAACCATCATTAGGATTTTTCATTTTTAAATAGCTTTTAGAGCAGCTTCGTAATTTGGTTCTTCAGCAATTTCAGGAACTTGTTGTGTATAGGTAACAATTCCTTTTGAATTTACGATCACAATAGCTCTTGAATGTAAATCTGCCATGGGTCCATTTGCGATGTTTAGTTTGTAATCTTTTCCAAAATCTCCTTTTGCAAAATCAGAAAGCATTACAACATTATCTAAACCTTCTGCAGCACAAAAACGAGCTTGTGCAAAAGGTAAATCTTTAGAAATACATAAAACTACAGAATTTTCTAAACCAGATGCTTTTTCATTAAATTCCCTTACAGACATTGCACAAATACCAGTATCAACACTAGGAAAAATATTCATAATGATATTTTTACCTTCAAAATCTGATAAAGATTTATGTGATAAATCTACAGTTGTTAATGTAAAACTTGGAGCTTTGCTACCTATTTTCGGTAAATCTCCTATTGTACTTATTGCGTTTCCTTTTAATGTAATATCTGCCATTTTATTTATTTTTTTTTATTGATATTCAAAAGTAAGAATAATTAAATCAACCAATAAAAAATAATATCTAAAACACGCTTAATTTTAAGTATTGCTTTCGATTTAATACTTTTTTAACAATTATAGAAAACCGTAACTTCATTCTTTGCGTAAATATGAGCATAAAACAAAAATTAATTATTAATAAATAAATTTACCATTATGAAGAAATCAAATTTTTTAAAAGCGTCAATTTTTATTTTTACATTATTTATAGGACAAACCTATTTTGCTCAAAAAACTAAAATGGTTGGTGGAGCAGAAATGTTTCCTTCTAAAAATATTATAGAAAATGCAGTAAATTCTAAAGATCATACCACTTTAGTAGCAGCAGTAAAAGCAGCAGATTTAGTAACAACATTATCTGGAGATGGGCCTTTTACAGTTTTTGCACCCGTAAATAAAGCATTTGAAATGTTGCCAGAAGGAACTGTTGCAACTTTATTAAAGCCAGAAAATAAGGAGCAATTACAAACTATTTTAACGTATCACGTAGTTGCTGGTAAAGTTAGTGCTACAGATTTAATTAAAATGATTAAAGATAATGACGGAAAAGTAGATATCGAAACAGTAAGTGGTGGAACAATCACAGCTTGGATGAAAGATAAAAAAGTTTACATTTCTGATGAAAATGGAGGTAAAGCAGAAGTAACCATTGCAGATGTGAATCAATCTAATGGAGTAATTCACGTTATCGATGGTGTTTTATTACCAAAATCTTAATTTTATAAAAACTCTTATATAAATTTAAAGCCACTTTCCCTAAAAGTGGTTTTTTTATGCTTTTTATTTTTTGAAATAGTAACAAATTGTATTGATAACTAATTGTACTTTTGCACACTGAAAAAAGCAACCAAAAATCGTGAATATCGCACAATATACATCAGAATTTAAATATAATTTAAAACTTGCAACACCAGTAATGTTGGGAATGTTAGGGCACACATTTGTTGCTTTTGTAGATAATATTATGGTGGGTCAATTAGGAACTGCAGAATTAGCAGCAGTTTCTTTAGGAAACAGTTTTATGTTTATTGCGATGTCTATTGGTATTGGTTTTTCAACAGCAATTACTCCAATAATTGCAGAGGCAGATTCATCAAATAATTTACAGCAAGCAAGATCTGGTTATAAAAGTGGCCTTTTTTTATGCACAACTTTAGGTATTTTATTATTCCTTTTAGTGTTCTTCTCAAAGCCATTAATGTATTTAATGCAACAACCAGAAGAAGTTGTAGAATTGGCAATTCCGTATTTAGATTTGGTGGCATTTTCTTTAATTCCGTTGATAATTTTCCAAGCAATTAAACAGTTTAGTGATGGAATGTCGATGACTAGATACCCAATGTATGCTACTTTATTGGCAAATATTGTAAATGTAGTTTTAAACTATTTATTGATTTTCGGTAAATTCGGATTCCCAGAAATGGGCATTGTTGGTGCAGCTTATGGAACTTTAGTTTCACGTTTAGTGATGGTTGTTTATTTGTGGGCTTTATTACGTTACAAAGAACGTTCTGCCCAAATCGTAAAAAATATAAAATTCTTTATTCTAGATAGTTCGATGATTAAAAAAATCATCAATTTGGGTTCTTTAAGTGCAATGCAAATGTTTTTTGAAGTCGCAATTTTTACATCAGCAATTTGGTTGAGTGGATTGTTGGGTAAAAATCCGCAAGCAGCGAATCAAATTGCATTGAATTTATCTTCCATGACATTTATGGTAGCAATGGGTTTAAGTGTTGCTTCTATGATAAGAGTTGGGAATCAAAAAGGGTTACAGAACTACAAAGAATTGCGTAGAATTGCTTTTTCAATCTTTTTATTAGGAGCTTTATTAGCTACTATATTTGCTATTTTATTCTTTATTTTCCATAAAAGTTTACCTAATATTTATATGGATTTAAATGATACTAAAAATTATATAGATAATATGGAAGTGGTTTCTATAGCTGCAGATTTATTATTAGTGGCTGCATTTTTCCAAATTTCAGATAGTATTCAAGTGGTATTTTTAGGAGCCTTACGTGGTTTGCAAGATGTAAAAGTGCCCACAATTCTTACCTTTATTTCTTATTGGTGTGTTGGTTTTCCTGTTTCTTACTTTTTAGGTAAAGAAGATATGTATGGTAGTTTTGGAATTTGGCTAGGCTTATTGGCTGGTTTAACAACAGCTTCTGTATTATTGTACATCAGATTTAATAAATTAACTCTTAAGTTAATTGAGGAAAAGAAAGAATTAGTTCTTGAAAGTTAACCTTATAAAGAATAAAATATATGTATTTCAATCTGTTTTAGGGGTATATTTAAAACAGATGTTTTCAAAAAAAAAATCCTGATTCTTACATCAGGATTTTAGTTTTTAATATTCAATTTTATCTTGCTTTTCAGACCATTTTTGAAAAGGCTCTAAAGCAATTTCTCTTGCAACTTGTTCAAAAGGAATGCTTCTTTTTTCATAAGGAAGAGGAATTTCTTTATAAATAAATTCATCATCAAAACCAATATCAGCAGCATCTTGTTGGTTACTTCCATAATACACTTTATCTGGTCTTGCCCAATAAATTGCGCCTAAACACATAGGACAAGGCTCGCAAGAAGTATAGATAATACAACCATCTAATTGAAATGAACCAATATTTTTACAAGCATCTCTTATGGCTGTAACTTCTGCATGTGCTGTTGGATCGTTTGTAGATGTTACTTTGTTATTTCCACGACCAATAATTTCTCCATCTTTTACAATGATGCATCCAAAAGGGCCACCTTCATTATTACTCATTCCTTTTAAAGCAGCTTTTACTGCTTCACTCATAAATTCTGTGTGATTCATACTTTAGTATTCAGTTTTCAGTAACAGTTAACAGTGGAGTATTCAAAAACCACCTGGATTTCTGCAAACTTGTTTAATTTTTAATAAAGATTCAAATTTAAAAACCTTTAAATTATTTGAATTGTTTTTTGTTTACTTTTAAATTAAAGTAAAGTATAATCTTTAATCGATAATTGCATACAGCAACTGCCAACTGAAGATTATTTTAAACCTCCTGTCATTTCTTCTGGTTTTACCCAAGCATCATATTCTTCTGGAGTTACATATCCTAAACGTACAGCTTCAACTTTTAAAGTTGTTCCATTTTCATGCGCTGTGTTTGCAATTTCTGCAGCTTTATAATAACCGATTTTTGTATTTAAAGCAGTTACCAACATTAAAGAATTGTTTACTAATTCTGTAATTCTTGTTCTATTTGGTTCAATTCCAGCAGCACAATTTTCATCAAAAGATCTACAAGCATCACCAATTAATTGAGCAGATTGTAAAACGTTAGCAGCCATCATTGGTTTAAAAACGTTTAATTCATAATGTCCTTGAGTACCACCAACTGTCACAGCAACATCATTACCCATAACTTGCGCACAAACCATTGTGATTGCTTCAGCTTGAGTAGGATTTACTTTTCCTGGCATAATTGATGAACCAGGTTCGTTTGCAGGAATTATGATTTCTCCAATTCCAGATCTTGGTCCAGAAGCCATCATTCTAATATCGTTTGCAATTTTATTTAAAGAAACTGCGATTTGTTTTAAAGCTCCATGCGTTTCTACTAAAGCATCATGAGCAGCTAAAGCTTCAAATTTATTTTCTGCTGTAATAAATGGCATTCCTGTAAATTCTGCAATGTATTTAGCGACTAAAACATCGTATCCTTTTGGAGTGTTTAAACCAGTACCTACTGCAGTTCCTCCTAAAGCTAATTGACTTAAATGTTCTAAAGTGTTATTTAATGCTTTTAAACCGAAGTTTAATTGCGCAACATAACCAGAAAATTCTTGACCTAAGGTTAGGGGAGTAGCATCCATTAAATGCGTACGTCCAATTTTTACAACGTCAGAAAAGGCTTCCGATTTTGCTTTTAAAGTATCTCTTAATTGTGTAATTCCAGGAATGGTGTTTTCTACAATTTTCTTGTAAGCAGCAATATGCATACCTGTTGGAAACGTATCGTTTGAAGATTGTGATTTGTTAACATCATCATTTGGTTGAATGGTTTTATCACCTTCACCAATTGTTTTTCCAGCAATTTCATGAGCTCTGTTTGCAATAACTTCATTCACGTTCATGTTAGATTGTGTTCCTGAACCTGTTTGCCAAATTACTAACGGAAATTGATCATCATGTTTGCCTGCTAAAATTTCTTCACAAACTTGTGCAATTAAATCTCTTTTTTCTGATGCTAAAACACCCAATTCACAATTTGTAAATGCTGCTGCTTTTTTTAGATATGCAAAACCGTATACAATTTCTAAAGGCATAGAACCTGCTGCACCAATTTTAAAGTTATTTCTAGAACGTTCTGTTTGTGCTCCCCAATATTTATCTGCTGGCACATTTACGTTACCCATTGTGTCTTTTTCTACTCTGTATTTTGTCATTTTTGGATGTTTTAATAAAAGAACAAATTTACATAATCTAAAATGATTACAGATAAACAGTTTTGTAGAAATCGTGTTAAAAGTTTTTTTGATTTATTCGTAGAATTTGAAAATATATGTTATTTTTGTGACATAATTTTTACAAATATTCAACAATGTTAGATTTTTCTCAATTTTCAGGATTAGTTTTATTCATGTTTATTTTTACAGCTGGTTTTTGGTTGTTAATATTCTTATTAACTTTTGTAGTTCCTTATTGGATAGGAGGAACAATTTGGGAAAATTTCAAATTAAAAAGAGAAGCAAAAGAAGCTGCTGAAGGGAAGTAGTTTTTTAAAATATATTTTACATAAAACTCATTCAAGAAATTGAATGAGTTTTTTTGTTGATTTTACTTTTTTGACGGTAAGATTGCCACAGTTTTGGAAAATGTAAACTTTGTAAAGAGGTTACTAAAAGATTAATCATTTTATAAAATACAAAAAACTCGTTCAAAAATTGAACGAGTTTTTTTAATATGTTTGAGTAAGTGCGTTAAGGATTGAAACATTTGTTTGAGCTCTTTTTGAGATCCTGAAATAAATTCAGGACAAGAAAAAGCGAGTGTTGAAAGCCTGTTAAAACGCCCAAATACTATCCTTCAAAATCTTCTCCACCACCATTATCTTCTCTGTTATCTCTATTTGTTTTTTTCTTTTGATTAAAACGATATACTAAACTAACCGTAAATTGAGGTTCTCTCCATTGGAATTCTGAATACTGCTCTAAAAAACCTGGTAAACTTGTAGTTCTTTGGCTAATTCTACTGTTAAAAACGTCACTAAAGTTTACACTTATAGATGCTTTTTCTTTTAGTATATCTTTACTTGCAGCAAGATTCATACTAAAAACACCTTTGCTTTCTGTTTGTGCATTTCTATTTGGACCTCTATAATTTGAGTTAACTTGTAAGTCGATTTTAGATGGTAAAGTTATTTTTTGATTTAATCTTATAAAAAATGCAGTGTTCTCGAAGTCGAAATTTTGTGAAACATTTGTTGTAGGATTTAAGTAATCTCCATCTGTTTTAACATTGTATAAATTAAAATCACTATTAATATTCCAAACTTTAAATGGTCTGTAGTTTAAAGTGAATTCAAAACCATATCTTTCTTCAGTTGATAAATTAACAGGAAATCTTCTTGTTATTGGATCTCCATTATCAGTAATATCACCTGTGTCTTCTTGAATGTTCTCCCAATTATCATTACTGATATTATAGTAGATAGATGTACTTAAGGTTAATTTATCCCAACGTTTTAAATATCCTAAATCTAATGCATCTGTAATTACAGGATTTAAATTTACGTTACCACTATAAACATTACTTTCACTAGATCTACTAGGAAAAGGATTTAAACTTCTTCCTCTTGGTCTTCTAATTCTTCTGTTATATCCTAAAGTAAAACTATCTCCACCTTCTAATTCGTAACCAAGATTTATAGTAGGAAATAAGTTTCCATATGATCTCTCATCATTTGTAGTAGATGTTTGTTGTACGATTTCGATGGTAGTATATTCATAACGTAAACCTGCTAAAAGTGAAATGTTGTTAAATTTTTGACCATATTGAAAGTAAGCAGCATTTACAAATTCTTCATAATTAAAAGAGTTGTTTAAACCAACATCTGGTATTAAGGCTCCATTCGGAAAATCTTGTCTTTCTGCTAAATAAAAACTATTAAAAATATCTCTGTAATTACCTCTATAACCTGCTTCGAATTGAATGTCTTCTCCAACAGGATGTACATAATCTACTTGTAATAAACCACTATTTTCATTTTGATCTTCGATAACTAATTCTAAATCGTTTAAAAGATTTGCTTGTGTATCTATTTCTGTAATATTATTTAATTTGTCTTCTTCTTCTGTAGAGTATTGTAAATTGATAGATAATTTTTTTCCAGAATCATTAAAATTATTTACATAATCTAAAGTATATTGAACTCTTTGCTCATCTTCTCCTTCACCTTCTGTTCTAAATGTAGCTTCATTAATACCTCCCTGAGCATTAAATCTTTGAATGCTGTTTGAGTTTACATCATCATCATTTCCTTTACTGTAAACTATATTTCCAATAATACTTGAGTTATCATTTATGTAATATTCTGCACCAAAACTTGTAAAAATAGATCTTCCTAATCTGTCAAAATTTCTTTGCTCTACAACTTTAGCATTTTGTGCAGAAGAAGAAAGGTAGTCAGAATCTGAAAATGCATTTCCTGGAGTTTCATTGTAACGAAAACCTGTGTTTGTAAAAAGATTCCATTTTTTTGTTCTCCAGTTTGCATTAAATGCAGTACCTACTCTTGCAGGATAGCCTAAATCTAATTGTAAAGAACCATTGAAACCAGTTAATTTATTTTTTCTTAAAATGATGTTTAAAATTCCAGCTGTTCCTTCAGCATCATATCTTGCAGATGGAGAAGTAATAACTTCTACCTTTTCAATTGCTTCTGCAGGAATTTGTCTTAAAGCTTCAGCACCATTCATACCTACTAAAGCACTTGGTCTTCCATCAATTAAAATGGTTACGTTTTCATTTCCACGTAAACTAACTGCTCCTTCTACATCTACTTGAACAGAAGGTACGTTTCCTAAAACGTCACTTGCATTACCACCTCTAATTGATAAATCTTTACCAATGTTAAATATTTTTTTATCTAAACGAATATCAACAGTTGTTTTTTCTGCGATAATTACAACTTCATCTAAAGATGCAGAATCTTCAGATAATTTTATGGTTCCTAAATCTAGATTACTAGAAATGTTTTGTTTAGGATATTTTTTTGAGTTGAAAGAAATATACTCTACACTAATTTCATAATTTCCTGTAGGAGTTTTAATATCAAATTTACCTTCCATGTTTGTAATTCCACCAGAAATTTTTTGAGTATCTGTGTTTTTTAACACAATAGTTGCGTACTCTAAAGGTTGGTTAGAATTTGAATCGATTACTTTTCCTGTAATAGAAACTTCTTTTATTGGCAGTGCCATTTGAGAAAATAAAACGGATGCCGAAAACAGGCAAAAAATAAAAAGAGATATTTGTTTAGTCAAAACTTTTGAATTTGAGATTTATTTTAAGACCACAAATATCCTTTTTAGTTTAGTCTAAATAAGTTAAAAATAAGTTAAACAAATTTTATTTGGCTGTTAAAAGTAAATTTGAAATATTTTCTGGAGGTCTGCCAATAACAGCTTTATTTTTGTTGATGACAATAGGTCTTTCTATCAATTTGGGATTTTGAACCATTGCTTTGATGATGTCTGAATCTGAAAGTTCTTTACCTTTATATTCTTCTTTCCAGATTTTTTCTGTTTTTCTGACTAATTGAATAGGCGAAATTCCTAACATTGTTATAATTTCTGTAAGTTCTTTTTCTGATGGAATATCCTCTAAATATTTTACGATTTCAAATTCCTTTCCTGAATTTTCTAAAATAGCTAAACCTTCTCTAGATTTACTGCATCTTGGATTGTGATAGATTTTTATCATTTTTATTTAATTTTCAAAGTTCTTTATTATAGAGGCAATTTTTACTAACTACTAACTGCTAACTGATTTCTGCCCATTCAACATTAAATATGCTTTTAAAAACGGATTGATATCTCCATTCATTACATTATCTACATTTCCTGTTTCATGCCCAGTTCTAACATCTTTTACTAATTTATAAGGATGCATCACATAATTTCTTATTTGACTTCCCCATTCGTTTTTTAGTTTTCCTGATTCAATTTCATCTCTTGCAGCTTGCTGTTTTTGTAATTCAATTTCATACAATTGCGATTTTAGCATTTTCATGGCAGTTGCTCTATTATCATGTTGAGAGCGTGAATTTGAACAAGAAATCTGAATTCCAGAAGGTTTATGTGTTAGTTGAACTTTCGTTTCTACTTTGTTTACATTTTGTCCTCCAGCACCACTTGAACGTGCAGTAACAATTTCTACATCTGCAGGATTTATATCAATTTCAATAGAATCATCTGCAACAGGAAAAACGTATACAGAACCAAAAGTGGTATGACGTTTTCCATTAGAATCAAAAGGTGATATTCTAACCAATCTATGCACACCATTTTCTCCTTTTAACCAACCAAAAGCATAATCGCCTTCAATTTCTATGGTAATTGTTTTTATCCCAACAACATCACCAGCTTGATAGTTTAATGTTTTTAGTTTAAAACCTTGCTTTTCTGCCCACATTGTGTACATTCTAGAAAGCATTTCTACCCAATCGCAACTCTCTGTTCCTCCAGCTCCAGCAGTAATTTGTATGGTTGCAGAAAGTGAATCACCTTCCTCTGAAAGCATATTTTTAAACTCAATATCTTCTAAAAACGCACTAGTTTTTTCATATTGATTTTTTACATCTTCTTCTTCAGCTTCATCCTCTTTATAAAAATCGTAAAACACATTTAAATCTTCATTTAAACGAATTATTTGATTGTAATCTTCTACCCATTTCTTTTTAAAACGGAGTTCTTTCATAAACAATTCAGCAGCTTTTGGGTCGTTCCAAAAATTAGGATCTACTGTTTTTTCTTCTTCATTAGCTATTTCTATGAGTTTTTTATCGATTTCTAAATAATCTTTTAATTTCTCAATTCTAGCAGCAATATCTTTAAGTTGGTCTTGTGTAATCATACAAGAACAAAAATAAATGATTTTTTAGGATTTCAAGTTTTTAAAGTTGATAGTTATTTTATAGATTTATAGAAAATATTCAAACCATGAAAAAATCGATACTTTTTTTACTTTTTATTGCATTTAGTTTCAATAGTTTTTCTCAATTTTTTGAAGAAAAAACGGGTAAAAAATTGCAAGAAGGCATTACAAAATATGAGGGCTACATTCCTTTTTACTATGATGAAAAGAAAGACAAGGTATTTTTACAAATAGAGAATTTAGATTCGGAATTTTTATATGTAAATGCACTTTCTCAAGGAATTGGTTCTAATGATATTGGTTTGGATAGAGGGCAATTGGGAGGTGGAGTAGTCGTCTTTTTTAAAAAAGCGGGTAATAAAATTTTAATGATTCAGCCAAATCAAGATTTTAGAGCCATTACAGATAATGAAGAAGAAAAAAACTCGGTAAAAGAAGCGTTTGCAAAATCGGTTTTGCATGGTTTTGTCATCAACCAAGAAAAAAACGGCGTTTATTTAGTAGATGCTACAGATTTTTTAATGAGAGATGCACATGGAGTTGCAACTTCCTTAGCAAGAAGTAATCAAGGAAATTATAGTTTAGATAAAAGTAAATCGGCTTTTTATTTAGAGCGCACAAAAGCGTTTCCAAAAAACGTTGAATTCGATTTAATGCTAACTTTTAAAGGAACTCCAAAAGGATATAACATTAGAAGTGTAACTCCAGATGCGAGTTTGGTAACTGTGCATCAACATCATTCTTTTGTGGAATTGCCAGACAATAAATATAAAACTAGAAAATACGATCCAAGAGCTGGTTCTTGGCAAATGAGCTATTTAGATTATTCATCGCCCGTAAACGAATCGATTACAAAACGCTTTATTTACAGACACAGATTAGAGAAAAAAAATCCGAATGCTGCAATTTCTGAAGCAGTTGAACCTATTATTTATTATCTAGATAGAGGAACTCCTGAACCTGTAAGAAGTGCGCTTTTAGATGGTGGACGTTGGTGGAATCAAGCTTTTGAAGCTGCTGGATATAAAGATGCTTTTCAGTTTAAAATGTTACCTGAAGGTGCAGATATGTTAGATGTTCGTTACAATGTTGTGCAATGGGTGCATAGATCTACAAGAGGTTGGAGTTATGGTTCAAATATTTCCGACCCAAGAACTGGAGAGATTTTAAAAGGACATGTAAGTTTAGGAAGTTTACGAATTCGTCAAGATTTTTTAATTGCACAAGCTTTGCAAGCACCTTATAAAAATAATACAGTTGATGATGATTTTGCTATGCAAATGGCAATTGCAAGAATCAGACAATTAGCAGCACATGAAATTGGACATACTTTAGGATTCAGTCATAACTTTGCAGCAAGTACAAATGGACGAACTTCTGTGATGGATTATCCACATCCAAAATTTACTTTACAAAATGGTAAAATTGATTTTTCTGATGCTTATGATACTAAAATTGGAGCTTGGGATAAAGTTATTGTAAATTACTCTTATCAAGATTTTGCTGATGATAAAGATGAAGATACAGTCTTAAAAGATATTTTAGAAAATGCATATGAAAGTGGTTTAAAATATTTGTCTGATGCAGATGCAAGACCTAGAGGAAGTGCAAGTGCAACAGCACATTTATGGGATAATGGAGATAACATTTACGATGAATTAATCAATCTTTTAAAAATAAGAAAAACTGCCATTGCTAATTTTTCTTTGGATAATATAAAATCTGGTGAACCTTATTCTGTGTTGGAAGATGTTTTTGTACCTCTTTATTTTTTACATCGTTTTCAAACAGAAGCAACTGTAAAATTGATTGGTGGTTTAGAATATAGTTATGCTGTAAAAGGTGGGAATCAGAAAGTAGTAGAAAGAGTTTCTGGAGATACAGAACTAAAAGCATTAGCAGCAGTTATAAAAACGATATCTGTTGATGAAATTGCAATTCCAAAAGAAAAATTGGCGCTTTTTCCTCCAAGAGCTTATGGTTATAACAGAACTCGCGAATCTTTTAAAAGTAAATTAGGGGTTGCTTTTGATGCTTTTTCTGCTGTAGAAACAAGTTCAGAAATGACCTTGGAACTTTTATTACATCCACAAAGAATGTCTAGACTTATTGCTCATAAAAGTTTAGACGATTCACAATTAGGTTTTGATGAATTACTTGATATTTTAATACATAATACCATCAAAGTTAATCATAAAGATACATATTACCAGGAGTTGCAAAACGTTGTAAATAGTCAGTTTTTGGAAGCGTTAATGTATTTATCAACCTATAAAAATCAGTACCAACAAGTAAACGCAATTGCCATGTTTAAGCTAGAGGAAGTTAAAAAAATCCTTGAAGGTAAAAATACAAATGGCGTTCAAAAAATATATGATGCAGCTATGGTAAAAATGATTGATAGGTTTTTGAAAAATCCAACATCATTTAAAAAATCGTCAGCTCCACAAATTCCAGATGGTTCTCCAATTGGAAATTAATAACAGCAATAAAGTTTAAAAATTTCACATATTTCTCTAAATTAATTCAAGAAAATTGAGTTTGATTAGTGAAATTTGTGTTTTCTAAAAAATAAAAATGATCATAGATTTAATTTCAGACACAGTTACAAAGCCAACACCAAAAATGTTGGAAGCAATGATGAGCGCAAAAGTTGGCGATGATGTTTTTAAAATGGATCCAACTGTAAACGAGCTACAAGAAAAAGTAGCTAAAATGTTTGGAATGGAAGATGCTTTGTTTTTTCCATCAGGAACTATGGCAAATCAAACAGCCATAAAACTGCATACACAGCCTGGAGATTTGGTAATTTGTGATAAATACGCCCATATTTATAATTATGAAAGTGGTGGAGTCGCTTTTAATTCTGGAGTTACGTGTAAGTTAATAGATGGAGAAAGAGGCATGTTTACAGCAAAGCAAATTGAAGAAATAGCTGCTGCAAAACCAGAAATCTATTTACCTTATACAAAACTAATTTGTTTAGAAAATACTACAAATAAAGGAGGTGGAGCTTGTTGGGATTTTGAAGAAATAAAAAAAATACAGCAAGTAGCTAAAAAAAATAATTTAAAGTTTCATTTAGATGGAGCACGTTTATTTAATGCTTTGGTTGCAAAAAATGAAACTCCAAAACAATATGGAGAATTATTTGACACCATTTCTATTTGTTTATCAAAAGGATTAGGAGCACCAATTGGATCTCTATTATTGGGATCAAAAAAAGATATTACGTATGCTTTAAGATTAAGAAAATTATTAGGAGGTGGAATGCGTCAAGTTGGTTTTTTAGCTGCAGCAGGAATCTATGCATTAGATAATCACGTAGAAAGATTGGCAGAAGATCATCAAAAAGCAAAAGAAATAGGCGCCCTTTTAGGATCACTTTCCTACATTACTAAAGTAGAACCTATAGAAACAAACATCATTATATTTTATGTTGATGAAAAAATTGGTGCTGAGTTTTTTATCAACAAAATGAAAGAAAAGAATATTTTGTTAACACCAATGGGAGATGGAAAATTACGAATTGTTACGCATTTAGATTATACAGATGAAATGCACGAAATTTTATTAAAAGAATTGAAAAATTTCTAAAAATAAAAACGAACAACAGGCGAAATTGGCGATGCAAAAACACTCTTATCTTCATTATATAAAACATCGTAACGAATACCTACAGCAAACCTATTTTGGGTGTAAGCAACTCCTAAATGTAATGCTGGGAAATTAGAGTTAAAAGAGTCGAAACCTTGTACTTGTTGTTTTGCAAAATAATACTCGAACTCTCCAGAAAACTGAACTTTAAATTTAGTTTGATATAAAGAGAGTAAGCTTGTGCTGTATGCAGTTGTAGAAAAATCGTTTATTTCACTGTATAAATAGCCAAGACCTGCACCTAAAGAAAAACCGTTATCAAATTGGTAAATAGCACTTGGTGAAATACCAATGGTGGTTTGGTTGTTCCCAAAACCTAAGGTAAAACCACCACCAAATTTTACGTTATCCCAAAAAATCAGTTTTTTGAGAAAAAGTTGTTAAAGAAAAAGCTAAAAATGTAAAAAGGACTAATTTTTTCATAGAAATTTATTTAATTTGATTCCCCTAATTTAGCCAATTCTTTATAATTTCTATTTAATTTTCGTAATAAAAAACCATATAATAATTGATAGAAAAGCCATAAAATACCAATAAATAACAATGTGGTAATAAGCATAGCAACAATTGTTAAAATTATTTGTTTATTATTTAAATCTTCAAAATTATTATTTATAGATGCAACTGTAACTGCTATCATTATCAAAGCAATATAGCTAAAATTAAAAAGCACATAGTTTCTAACCGTTTTTCTAGTTTTGATAATTTTTCTCATTAAAGTTCGAGTATCATCTGTCGTAGAAATTCTTTTATAATTTAGATAAAACATTGCAAGAAAGTAGAATAAAATTCCATAGGCAGCAATTTGAGAATAATAAACAAAACTTTCTAGTCCCATTTTTTTGTATTCAGCATAAGCTTCATCCATATCTATAATAAAATATAGAGAGTTAAGAACTACAAACTCTAAAATTCCTATAATAAATATCCATTTTACAATTGATGACGATTTAGAATGTGCCAATTTGTAAATTTCTAAAGAAGATAATTTCTCATTTTCTTCTGGCTGGTTTACCCAGGCTTTTTTATAATTTTCTAATAAATCCATATTTATGGGTTTAAAATGTTTTTTAATTTTTCTTTTGCTCTGTTCATCTTTACTCTAGCATTTACAGAGGTTATACCTAAAGTTTCAGCTATTTCTTTATAAGGTTTATCTTCTAAATACAAGAAAATTAAAGCCTTATCAATATCATTTAAATGATGAATTGCTTTGTATAAAGAGGCTAATTGTTTTTCTTCTGTATCATCATATTCATGCCCTTTAATTTTATAAGCAAAATCACTTATATCTTGTGTTTTAATTCTTCTTGTCGATTTTCTGTATAAAGAAATTGCTGTGTTTAAAGCTACTCTATACATCCAGGTACTAAATTTGGAATCCCCTCTAAATTTGGAGTAATTTTTCCAAAGTTGAATAGTAATTTCTTGAAACAAATCATTATGAGCGTCTTTGTTTGTAGTATAAATTCTACAAATTTTATGCGCAATATTTTGGTTTGTTTCAAAGTCCGATAAAAATCTAGTCTCTAAATCTTTCTGCACTTTAGTTATAGTTAGTTATTGTATTAGTAGTTTAAATTTAAGAAATGTTACATTTTTCTGAATTAAATTTTATTATCAATTTAAATTATTAGATTTGTTAAATATAAAATTAAATAAATTGAACAATATTAAGCAAGATTTTACAATTAAAGACCTTGAAAATATCTCTGGAATTAAAGCACATACCATAAGAATTTGGGAAAAACGCTACAATTTATTAACACCTAAAAGATCAGGAACTAATATTAGATATTATACTTCAGAAGATTTAACAAAACTCTTAAATATAGTGCTGTTAAATACTAATGAATATAAAATATCTAAAATAGCAGCCATGTCAGATGAAGAAATTACGCTTCAATCTAGAGAAGTGGCTTTTAAAACTGCTATTGATGATGAAGCTATAAATTCTTTTAAAATTTCGATGTTTCAGTTCGATAAAGTGTTATTCAACAACACTTACAATACGTTACTTCATAAAAAAACATTTAGAGATATTTTTAAAAATGTCTTTATTCCCTTTTTAGAGCATATTGGTTTGTTATGGCATACAGAAACCTTATTACCTGCACATGAGCACTTTATATCGAATTTAATTGCACAAAAAATTCAAATAAACACAGAAAAATTACAATTTAATATCATCAATGCTAATAAAACATATGTGTTATTTTTACCTGAAAACGAAATTCATGAATTAGGTTTGTTATATTTAAACTATGAGTTGGTTTTAAGAGGTTTTCATACTATTTATTTAGGGCAAAGTTTACCTTTAGGAAATCTTAGTTATTTTTTACAAAGCGAACGTGAAATTTGTTTTATAACTTCCTTAACCATACAGCCTTATGATGATAAAATAGAGAAATATTTTGATGGTATTAATGAGATAATGAGCAATACAAACAACGATTTTATTGCAGTTGGTAGAAAAGTACAAAAAGTAAAACACTTAGATTTAGCCTCAAATATTACAATGTATGATTCTATATTTGATTTGTTAAAAGTCTTATAAAATTTTAATATAATAAATTTTATTGTTTAATTAATATCTACATTTGTTAAACAAATCAATTGAATGAATAAAAAAATATATATAATAGGTTCAGGTTTTTCTTCTTTATCAGCTTCTTGCTATTTAGCAAAAGAAGGCTATAATGTAACTGTTTTAGAAAAAAACGATACTTTAGGAGGTAGAGCAAGGCAATATAAAAAAGATGGTTTTACTTTTGATTTAGGACCTTCTTGGTATTGGATGCCTGATGTTTTCGAACGTTTTTTTGCAGATTTTGGCAAAAAACCTGCTGACTATTATATTTTAGATAAATTAAGTCCTGGCTACGAAGTTTATTTTGGTAAAAATGATTCTTTTAAAATATCAGATCGTTTAGAAGAAATTTATCAACTTTTTGAAGAAGAAGAAAAAGGGAGTTCAAAACATTTAAAGAGTTTTCTAGATTCAGCAAAATCAAACTATGAAACTGCAATTTTAGACTTGGTTTATAAACCAGGAATTTCTCCTTTAGAATTAGTGAATTCTACCACAATTGCAAGAGTAACTCAGTTTTTCTCGACCATAAGAACACAAGTTCGTAAAAATATAAAGAGTCAAAAATTAATTCAAATTTTAGAATTTCCAGTATTGTTTTTAGGAGCAAAACCTAGCAATACTCCAGCCTTCTATAATTTTATGAACTATGCAGATTTTGGTTTAGGAACTTGGCATCCAAGAGGAGGTATGTACAAAGTTATTGAAGGTATGGTTACTTTAGCAACAACTTTAGGTGTTAAATTTCAAGTAGATGCAAATGTAGAAAAGATTGTTGTTGATGAGCAAAACAATGTAAAAGGTTTGGTTGTAAATGGTGATGAAATTGAGACTAACTTAGTGTTAAGTGGTGCAGATTATCATCATACAGAAACCTTATTAAATAAAAATTTAAGACAATATTCAGAAAGTTATTGGGCTAAAAAAACTTTTGCTCCATCATCATTATTATTTTATGTTGGTTTTGATAAAAAAGTTAAAAATGTAAGTCATCATACTTTATTTTTTGATACAGATTTCGATTTGCATGCAGTAGAAATTTATGACAAACCAAAATGGCCAACAGCTCCATTATTTTATGCTAATTTTACATCGATTACAGATGTAACTTCAGCTCCAGAAGGTAAAGAAGCTGGCTTTTTCTTAATTCCACTGGCTCCAGGAATCGAAGATACAGAAGCATTAAGAGAGGAATATTTTCATAAAATATTAGACAGATTTGAGTCTTTAACAAACCAAGAAGTTAAAAAATACGTATTATTTAAGAGGTCTTTTTGTGTTAAAGATTTTGAACAAGAATACAATTCTTACAAAGGCAATGCTTATGGAATGGCAAATACACTTTTACAAACTGCTTTTTTAAGACCAAGAATTAAGAGTAGTAAAGTAAATAATTTGTATTTTACAGGGCAATTAACTGTGCCAGGTCCAGGTGTTCCTCCAGCATTAATATCTGGGAAAATAGCATCAGATTTAATTAAAAAAAATCAAAAGTAGTATGAAAGAATTGTTTGATAGCGTTTCTAATAGATGTAGTGAATTGGTTACTAAAAAATATAGTACCTCTTTTTCTATGGCTGTAAATACGTTGTCTCCGAAAATAAGAGCAGACATCTATAATATTTATGGGTTTGTTCGTTTCGCAGATGAAATCGTAGATACTTTTCATGACTACAATAAAGAAAAATTAATGGCGCATTTTGAGCGCGATTATTACTTTGCAATGGAAGAAGGTATTAGTTTAAATCCTATTTTAAATTCTTTTCAGCAAACTGTAAAGAAATATAAGATTCCAGATCATATGGTTCAGGCTTTCTTAAAAAGCATGAAAGCAGATTTAAATAAAACAGAATATAATACCAAAGAAGAATATGATGAATACATATATGGCTCTGCAGATGTTGTAGGTTTAATGTGTTTAAAAGTTTTTGTAAATGGCGATGATGAAATGTTTGATAAGCTAAAAGATGCAGCAATGCGTTTGGGCTCTGCATTTCAAAAAGTAAATTTCTTAAGAGATTTAAAAGACGATTTTGAGTTGTTAAGTCGTTCTTATTTTCCAAATATAGATTTAGGCAAACTAGACAAAGTTTCGAAACAACTTATTATTGATGAAATTGAAGCCGATTTTGATTATGCTTATACTAATGGAATTTTAAAATTACCAGTAGAAGCAAAATTTGGAGTTTACATGGCTTATCGATATTATAGAAGGTTGTTAAAAAAGTTGAAATCTGTACCATCTGAAAAGATTATGGATACAAGAATAAGAATTTCTGACCCAATGAAAATAAATTTGTTGGCTAGAAGTTATGTTAAGTATAAATTGAATATTATTTAAGCATGTTAATATTAGTTACTTTAGGAGTTTTTTTATTAATGGAAGGTGTTACTTGGCTAACGCACAAATACATAATGCATGGTTTTGGTTGGTTTTTACATGAAGATCATCATGAACCTGGTTATCCTCACGTATTTGAAAAAAACGATGCTTTTTTTATTGTTTTTGCAATTCCTAGTATCGCATTATTTTATTTTGGAACGTATACAGAACATACCTACTTATTCTTTATAGGTTTAGGTATTTTATGTTATGGAATCGCTTATTTTATGGTTCATGACGTTCTAATTCACCAGAGATTTAGTTGGTTTAAAAGAACAAATAATTGGTATTTAAAAGGATTGAGAAAAGCCCATAAAATACACCATAAAAATATGGGGAAAGAAGATAGCCAATGTTTTGGAATGCTGTTTGTGCCTTTTAAATATTTTAAAGCGTATAAAAAATAGCGATTTCTTTCTATTATTTAAAATTTAAGCTCTAATTTAAAATGGTTTAATCAACAATGGTAAAATACGATTATATAATTGTTGGTGCAGGAGCTGCAGGTTTAATGATGGCTTACAGAATGGCAAAAGAATCTTTTTTTGCTGATAAAACCATCTTAATTCTAGACAAAGAAAAGAAAATACAAAACGATAGAACTTGGTGTTTCTGGGAACAAAACAAAGGAGAATGGGATGATATCTTACATCATTCTTGGAATAAAATATACTTTGCATCAGATTCTTATTCATCAAAAAAAAGTATTTCTCCTTACAAATACAAGATGATTAAAGGTGATGATTTCTATCAAAAAATATGGAAATCTCTAGAAAATAAATCAAATATTACTTTTCGTAAAGAACCTGTTTCTGAAATTCTTCAAGAAGAAAAATTCGCAACAGTAATAACTTCGAAAAACACATATTTTTCTAAAAATATCCTGAATAGTATTTTGTTTTCTGACGCTTATAAAAAACAATCAAAGTATCCAGCTTTACAGCAACATTTTGTAGGTTTTTTTATCAAAACAAAAGAAAATCACTTTGATGATTCCATTACTACTTTTATGGATTTTTCTGTGGAACAAAAAGAAAATACACGTTTTATGTATGTGTTACCTTACAAAAAAAACGAAGCACTTTTTGAATACACACTTTTTTCTGCAGATTTATTACCTTATGATGAATATAAGGTAGGAATTGAAAAATATCTGTTAGAAAAAGGGATCACAGATTATGAAATTATAGAAAAGGAGCAGGGTTCAATACCAATGACTAGTTATGAATTTTGGAAAATGAATTCAAAAAACATCATAAATATTGGCACTTCAGGTGGTTGGAGCAAAGCAAGTACAGGTTTTACTTTTAAAAATATTGATAAAAAAACTGTTGAATTAATTCATCATTTAAAACTAGAAAAATCTTTAGACACTTTTCATCAAAAAACAAAATTCTGGTTTTATGATTTATTATTGTTAGATATTCTAGCCAGAAAAAATTATTTGGGAGCTTCTATATTTTCCAAAATGTTTAAAAATATTGCTCCTCAAAAAATCTTCAAATTTTTAGATGAAGAAACTACAATTATTGAAGAGATTCATATTTTTTCTAAAATGCAGAAAAGATTATTTTCTAAAGCACTTATTAGGCGAATTTTCTAAAACTTAATCCAAGTTTTGCATCCATTCATAAAATTGTTCTGTCCAATTTTGTAAATATCCATTATTATTAGCTAAACCAAAACCATGACCTCCATAAGGATAAATGTGCATTTCTGCTTTTATATTTTTAGCTAACAACGCATTGTAAAAGTTTAAGGTATTTTGAACAGGAACAGCTGTATCATCTGCAGCATGTACTAAAAAAGTTGGTGGCGTATTTTTAGAGACATTTAATTCGTTAGAAAACTTGTTTTTTAAAGTTGCTGATGAGTTTTTACCCAACAAATTATTCCTTGATCCTTTATGCGTAAAATTATCTTGCATTGTAATTACAGGATAAATTAACGCCATAAAATTCGGTTTTGCAGAAATTGTATCAAGAGGTTCTTCTCTAAAATTATTTTTAGAATTGTATTGAGTTCCTAAAGTTGATGCCAAATGTCCACCAGCAGAAAACCCTATGATTCCAATTTTATTCGGATTTATATGCCACATTTCTGAATTTGCTCTAACCCATCTTATAGCTCTTTGAGCATCTTGTAAAGGAGCCTCTGAAGTTGATAAAATCGATTTTGATGTTGGCAATCTGTATTTTAAAACAAAAGCTGTAATGCCTTTACTGTTCAGTAATTTAGCAATATCTGTTCCTTCCCAATCATAAGCTAAAAATTGATAACCACCTCCAGGAAATATGATCACTGCTTTGTCAGATTTAGTTCTATTTGATGGTGAATAAATCTCTAAAGTAGGTTCTTTTACTAAAGAAATTCTAATAATTTCTGAATTTTCAGTAATTTCTTTTTCGGCAGTTTCTATGCTGTTTGGTATTGTATTCCAAATACTTACTACTTTATTTTGAGAATGGATTTGCATATAAAAAGTGAAAATAAATACGATTAAACTAAACTTTTTCATCAAATTAAATTTTTTAAGAAACTCCTGATTGTTTTGAATTTTCTACAAACTATTATTTCCGAATTTTTAATATTTTTTTATTCCCTAAAACTATTAATTTGGGAATACTCTCAAAAGTAATTAAATATTAATATTCTTCCACATTCCTATCAACTTCTTTTAAAATTAAAGTTTTATGAATTGTCACCATTAATATTTTTTTTAGAAAACTGTAGAATGATATAAATTATTTAAATTGTAGGATAGATTTTATTATAAACTATTAGCTTTTATACTATGATAGTATATCTATATTTGTACTTTTTTATTCCTATGATTATAAAAGTTTTAATAATTTCTATTTTATAACTTTTATCTTTCCTTCGATCTAAAATAGTATTATTATTTATTTAAATTATCAAACAATAAATGAAGTTTTCAAAAATTATACTTTTAATTGTAATTGCATTTACGTTCAATAATTGCGATCATTTTTTCGAATTTAGCGTGTACGAAGCAAACGTAATTCGAGAGCATAAAAATACAACAGCTAAAAATTTAGAATTACTAAAGAACGTTACCACAAATTCTGATGATTTTAAATTTGCTTTTATAACAGATGTCCATTATTATTATGATGATCTTAAAACAATCGTTGACGATATTAATAAAAGAGATGATATAAAATTTGTGGTTTTTGGTGGCGATATTGCAGACCAAGCATTGTTAAAGGAATATGAGATTTTTTATGATATTATGACAACTCTTAAAAAACCATATTTAACAGTAATTGGTAATCATGATTATAATTCAAATGGCGCTTTTATTTACAAGCAAATGTTTGGAGATTATAACTATTCTTTCGAATTTAACAATAATAAATTTGTTGTGTTCGACAATATTTATTTGGAAAGTGATAATGAAGTAGATTTTGATTGGTTATCATCAGCATTAAGTGACAATGCCAATTATAATCAAGTATTTTCATTTGCACACATTCCAACAATTAGTGATGATATTACACCAGAAATGCAGGAAAATTATACATCGATCATGCTCGATAATAATGTTGCACTTTCTGTTCATGGTCATACACACAGTTATTCTTATGAACCTGGAGTTGTAAGTTATTTAATAATACCAACAGTTAAAGACATTGCTTATGGTATTATAAGTGTTCAAAAAGATACTTTTAATGTAGAACTTATAGAGTTAAAATAAAGATGAAGTTTAAAAATATTTTAATAGTACCTATCATATTACTGGTTTTTGTAAAATCTTTTGCGCAAGAAAAAGATTCAATTCAAGATAAATCTTGGTATACACCAGATTATGTAAAAATGCAATTTGCAGGAAATATTGGTTTTTTATCTGTTGGAGCAGGTTATCAATTATTTAATGACGTATTATATACAGAATTACTATATGGTTTTGTCCCAAAATCTATTTCAAGAGCAGAAAATATTCATTTAATCACTTTAAAAAACACATTTCCTCTATTTAGAAAAAAAATAGGAAAAGAGTTGACGTTAATCCCAATAGCAGGTATTGCTGTAACGTACGATGTTGGTTCAACAACCTTTACAACACTTCCAGATAAATTTCCTGAGGGGTATTATTTTCCCACAGCTTTTCATGCAACTGTGTATGCTGGAGCTATGGTTCATCATGAATTTAAAAATAAAAGTTTATTTAAAGGAGCAGATTATTATTTAGAAGTTGGTACTGTAGAATCTTATTTATGGTATGCAGTTGTAAATGAATCTGTAACATTTAAAAACGTTTTCAGCACTTCAGTTGGCGTGAATTTTTACTTATAATATTTTTTTGGGCGTTTTAACAGGCTTTCAATTATATCTTTTTTCCGAAAAAGAAAAAAGGATGCCATTTCAATCCCTAACGCAATTTATTTGCTAGCTATTTTATTTTCCGAAAATAAATGTTTTCTTTACTGACGTAAAAAAAAGACCTTTCAAGTTTATAAACTTGAAAGGTCTTTTTTTATGTTATTTAGGATATTTCTCAGCAATTTTATCCAAACTCAAATTATGGATACTACCCACATGTGTATGTTGTTTTCCTAAATCTGGTTTGTAAGTTCCACTTTGAACTTGACCACCAATTTGTTGATAAGCTTCTCTAAAACTCATCCCTTCAACCACCAAATTATTGATAGAATCTACCGTAAATAAATACTGATATTTTTCATCATTCAAATCGATATCTTTTACAATAACCTGTTGAATGGAGTAATTAAAAATATCTAAAATATCTTTTACATCTTCAAAAGCAGCAATAATATTCTCTTTCAATAATTGAAAATCTCTGTGATAACCTGTTGGTAAATTATTGGTAATCATTACCATTTCTGTATGCAAAGCCTGAATTTTATTACATTTTCCACGAATCAATTCAAAAACATCAGGATTTTTTTTGTGGGGCATAATGCTACTTCCTGTCGTTAATTCATCTGGAAAAGAAATAAAGCCAAAATTCTGACTCATATACAAACAGACATCCATTGCAAAACGAGACATGGTGTTACACAAACCACCCAAAGCAGATGCAATTGAACGTTCGCTTTTTCCACGACTTAATTGTGCAGCAACTACATTATATTTTAGGGTTGCAAATTCTAATTCTTTGGTGGTTAATTCTCTATCAATAGGAAAAGAAGAACCATACCCAGCAGCAGAACCCAAAGGATTTTGATCTACCACTTTTGCAACTGCATTTAGCATATATACATCATCAATTAGCAATTCTGCATAGGCAGAAAACCACAATCCAAAAGAGGATGGCATTGCAACTTGTAAATGTGTATAACCAGGTAAAAGGCTTTTTTTATGCGTTTCAGCCAATCCTAAAAGTGTATCAAATAACGTTTTAGTTTTAGTATTTATAATGGCTAAATTCTCTTTGTAATACAATTGAAGCGCCACTAAAACTTGGTCATTTCTTGAACGAGCTGTGTGAATTTTCTTACCAACTTCACCTAATTTATTGGTTAATTCCCACTCAATTTTAGAATGTACATCCTCAAAAGATTCCTCTATTATAAAAGTTCCGTTTTCAATATCAGCAGCTAATTCTTGCAAACCTCTTTTTAAATCTTTTAATTCATCAGCAGAAATAATACCTATAGACTCCAGCATAATTGCGTGTGCTAAAGAAGCTTGAACATCATATTTTGCAATATGTATATCAATTTCTCTATCATTACCCACTGTAAATTTTTCTATTTGTTTATCTATTGAAAATCCTTTATCCCAAAGTTTCATGTGAAAATTGTTTAAGCGTTTATTTGTTTAATCGTGTAATTGTTAAAAAGTGAAAATAAGGAAACTATTTCCAGAATTTCCACCATTTTTTTAAATCTATAACTGGTTTAAATCTATATTGAGTGGCTTTTTCTTCTAATTCTATATCGAAAAAACGTTTTCCAAGAAGAACCTCTATTTGATTCCATATAATTTCAGAAGTATCTTCAGAATCTTTTTCAATTGCTAATGCTTCTCCAGAATCTTCAACTCTTTCATCATTAACTTCAATAATTGAACGTTTTTCAACTCCTTTTTCACTATAATTAATATTGAAAACCATGGAAGTTTCTGAAAGCGCAAAAGTTAAAACATGATCATTTTTTAAATTAAACGATTGTTCGCAATTCTCCATTCCAATAAAAATAAGTGTTCCAGTTTTTGTAAAATGAACATTGCAAATTTTATCATCAGTCCAGTTTGCAGAAGCTGTTTCAAAATCAATTTCAGCAACTTTTTCTAAATTCCAACCTAGTTGATTTTGAAGACTCTCAAAATCATTTTCATAATTTTTATTAATGGCTATTCCTGAAATATTATACCCCATAATTTTTAAAATCTAAACTTATCTCTTTTCTTTTGTCTTGCTTCTTTTTTCTTTCTAAACAATTACACGATTCAACAATTCCACATATATTTCTATTCCTTCCTCAATTTCTGCCAAATATATAAATTCATTTGCGGAATGAGAACGTGTACTATCTCCAGGACCTAATTTTAAAGATTGGCAAGATAAACAAGCTTGATCTGAAAGGGTAGGAGAACCATAAGTTTCTCTTCCCATTGCAATTCCTGCTTTTACCAAATCATGTTCAGTAGAAATAGCAGAAGAATTTAATCGTAAACTTCTTGGAGTTATTTTTGTACAAGGCGATTTTTCTTGTAAAATAGTCGCAATTTCTTGATTTGAATAGGCATCATTTACACGAACATCAACAACTAAATCTACATGAGCAGGAACCACATTGTGCTGAGAACCAGCATTTATTTGTGTTACTGTCATTTTTACATCACCCAAAGCTTCAGAAGTTTTATTGAACTTAAAATCTTTAAACCATTGTAAAACCTCAATAGTGTTATAAATAGAATTGTTGTTATTTGGATGAGCTGCATGACTTGGAGTTCCTTCTACAATTGCATCAAAAACCACCAAACCTTTTTCTGCAACTGCTAAATTCATTAAAGTTGGTTCGCCAACAATGGCAACATCAATATGTGGAATGATTGCCAACATAGAATTTAAGCCATTTGGTCCACTGCTTTCTTCTTCTGCAGAAGCCACAATTACCAAATTATATTTTAAATTTTTTTGCTGATAAAAATGAGTAAAAGTTGCAAGTAAAGACACCAAACAACCACCAGCATCATTAGAACCCAACCCAAATAATTTGCCATCTTTTACAATCGCTTTAAAAGGATCGTTTGTGTACGCAGAATTTGGATGCACAGTATCATGATGAGAATTTAACAACATTGTTGGTTTGCTTTCATCAAAATATTTGTTGGTTGCCCAAACATTATTTTTTGTTCTTTGAAAGGGAATTTCATTTTCTGTAAACCAACCTTCAATTAATAAAGCTGTGGGTTCTTCTTCGGATGAAAATGATTGTGTTTCAATTAAATTCTTTAAAAGTGAAATTGCATTTTCTGTTAATTTTTCAATACTCATTTTATAAGGTAATTGTTGTGAAATTTTCGTTTTCTTTAGTTAGCATAGCAGTATTTCCTACATGTACTTTTGATACGCCATTATTTAAAGCATCAAAGCAATTATCTATTTTAGGAATCATTCCATCAGTAATAATATTGTCTTTTAGTAATTTTTGATATGTTTTAGAATCGATCTGTTTAATCACAGAATTTTTATCATTAAAATCACTTAAAACACCATTCAATTCAAAACAATAATAAATGGAAGTATCATAAATTTTACTCATGCCAACTGCAATTGTACTTGCAATTGTATCTGCATTTGTGTTTAACAATTGTCCATTTCCATCATGTGTAATTGCACAGAAAACAGGCGTAAAATCGGCTTTCATTAATTTATCAATAGAATTTGAAGCTACTTTTTTTACATCACCTACAAAACCAAAATCAATTTCTTTTACGGGTCTTTTTTCTGATTGAATACTGTTAATATCTGCTCCTGTTAAACCAATAGCATCAATTTGTAAAGCTTGTAATTTAGCGACTATATTTTTATTGACTAACCCTCCATAAACCATCGTAATTACTTCTAAAGTTTCTTTGTCAGTAATTCGTCTACCATTTATTAATTTAGATTCAATTCCTAATTTTGATGAAATATGCGTGGCACGTTTTCCTCCTCCATGAACCAAAATTTTCTTTCCTTCCAGCTTAGAAAATAGTTCTAGAAATGAGTTTAAAGAAGTTTCGTCTTCAATAATATTTCCGCCAATTTTTATGATTGATAATTTCTCCATTTGAGCTGAACTTGTTTCAGTTTCTTATTTATTTTTATTGTCTCCTCGAGCGCAGTCGAGAGGTTAATTAGGTCTCGACTGCGCTCGACCTGACAAATTTATAATTCTTTTAATATTTTAGACAAAACCAATTGTGCTGCAAAAGTTCTATTATTTGATTGTTCAATTACCAAAGAAGCATCAGAATCTAACACAGCATCTTCTACAATTAAATTTCTTCTAACAGGTAAACAATGCATAAATTTAGCATTTCCTAATTTCTCTTTTGTAATCATCCAATTAGGATCTGTGTTTAGCACTTTTCCATAATCATCATAAGAACTCCAGTTTTTTGTGTACACAAAATCAGCATTTTTAAAAGCTTCTTCTTGATTGTGAATAATAGGAGTATTTTTAGTGATTTCCTTACTTAAATTATATCCCCCTGGATTTGTAATTACGAATTCAACATCCATTTTTTGCATGGCTTGCGTAAAACTATTGGCAACTGCATGTGGTAAAGCTTTAATGTGTGGAGCCCAACTTAACACTACTTTTGGTCTTTTTTTAGTCGAATTTTCTGCAATTGTAATAGCATCTGTAAAACCTTGTAAAGGATGCCCAGTTGCACTTTCCATACTTACTATTGGCACAGAAGCAAATTTTACAAACGATTTTAAAACCTGTTCAGATTCGTCTTTCTCCTTGTCTGTTAAACTCGGGAAAGCCCTAACAGCAATTACATCACAATATTGAGAAACTACAGCTGCAGCCTCTTTTATGTGTTCTGCTGTGTTTCCATTCATAATGGTTCCATCTCCAAATTCAATTCCCCAAGCATCACCAGAAACATTCATTACAATAGGATTCATACCTAAATTTAAAGCTGCTTTTTGGGTACTTAAACGCGTACGTAAACTCGAATTAAAAAATAATAAACCTAGCGTTTTGTTTTTTCCTAAAGTAATATTTGCTAATGGATTTGCTTTGATTTCTCTAGCTTCTTCAATCCAAGAATTAATGTTTTCGATGTCGTTTATGGAGGTGTAATTTTTCATCTCTTATATTTTTTTTGATGCTGAAATAATTCAGCATAACCTTATAGGTTATTTTATTTTTGTGAAAGGAACTTTATGATCAAAAGCATTGGTTATAAAATCATCTTCCAAACCATTTACAATCCAAGTTTCTATATGTGCTTTTTTCGTTAAAGAAGCTGCTTCAATTTTAGATTGCATTCCTCCAGTTCCATGAGTAGATTTCGAATTGACAACTTCTTGTTCTAATTCTTCTAAATTTGTAACTTCTAAAATGGTTGTTGGGTTTTTATTTTTGATAGATTCTTTTGTGTAAATTCCAAATGTATTTGTGGCAATAATTAACAAATCTACCTCCAATAAAACAGCTGTTAAAGCAGCTAGTTTATCATTGTCTCCAAACTGAATTTCATCTGTAGCAACAGTATCATTTTCGTTGATGATTGGAATATAATTATTCTGAACTAAAACATTTATGGTGTTTACAATATTGGTTTTACTTTGTTGTTTTTCGAAATCTGAATAGGAGAGGAGACATTGTGAACTTAATAAGCCATATTCTCTAAAAATTTCTTGATAAATTCTAATTAAATGTGGTTGTCCAATGGATGCTAAAGCTTGTTTTACAAAAACGTCTTCAGATTTACTTTCTAATTTTACAAACTGTTTTGCAACAGCAATTGCACCAGAACTTACAATAATAAATTCACAAGAATCCTTCAATTTTGCAATCTGATTTGCAATATCTTCAATTTTTCCTCTGGAGATATTATTGGTTTCTTTGGTTAAAGTATTCGAACCAATTTTTAATAAAATACGTTTCTTTTTTTGCATTTAAATTAATTACGAATTAATAATTTTGAATTACTAATTTTTATTCATTTTAACAACTAACAACTAACAACTAACAACTAACAACTAACAACTAACAACTAACAACTAACAACTAACTCCTAATCTGTCCATTTCCATGAACATACCATTTATTGGTTACTAAATGTTGTAATCCAATAGGTCCACGTTGATGTAATTTGTCTGTACTGATAGCCAATTCACCACCTAAACCTAATTGACCTCCATCTGTAAAACGAGCAGAAGCATTATGATAAACAGCTGCTGTATCTACGTTTTCCATAAACGTTTTTGCAACCTCATTGTTTTTAGTAACAATTACTGATGAATGACCTCCAGAATATTTGTTGATTTTAGCAATTGCATCTTCATTGGAAGAAATATTACCAATCAAGATTTTATAATCTAAAAATTCTTCATACCAAATTTCATCCGATGAAAAGTCTTTAGCTTTTAAAACTTCAATATTAAGACTTGTTAATTTTTCGATTAACTGATTTACAAATTCTCTGCTATTTGGTAAATTTTCATCAATTAAAACTTTATCAACAGCATTACAAGCAGATATTTTCGATTTCCCATTGATAATGATATCAAGAGCCATCTTTGTATCAGCATCTTTATGAACGTAGACAAAATTATTTCCACGTCCGCTAATTATCACTGGGCAAGTAGCGTGTTTTTTTACAAAAGCAATTAATTTTTCTCCACCTCTTGGCACAATTAAATCTACTTTTTGCGTTGGTTTTTCTAAAAACGTTTGCGTTTCTGTTCTGTTGAATTGTAAATATTCAACCCAATTTGTAGAAGCATTGTGCTGTTTTAAAGCTTTGTGCCATAATTCTACAATTTTCAAATTGGAATTTAACGACTCTTTTCCACCTTTTAAAAGTATTTTATTTCCAGATTTAAAAGCAATTCCTGCAGCTTCTACAGTAACATCTGGTCTAGATTCGTATATAATTAAAACGGTTCCAAAAGAAGCAGTTTTATTATAAACTTGCATTCCATTATCATGTTTAAAACTTAAACGCTCAACACCAACAGGATCATTTTGTGAAGCTAAATGTTTAGCAGCAGTAATCATTTCATCAACTTTTGCATTGTCTACTTTTAAACGATCTAACATAGAAATATCATCACCTTTGTAGGCTTCTAAATCTTTTGTATTGATGTTGATGATTTCTTTTCTCTCTTCACCTAAAAATTGAGCCATTGTTAACAAAACAGCGTTTCTAGTTTCTATGGATAATAAGGTATTCATGTTTTTAGTTTACAATATTTTATTCGTCAAGAGCCTCAACCAAAGCTTCAAAAAATTGGTTGATATGTCCTTTATTTATATTTAAAGGAGGTAAAATTCGTAATAATTTTTTATTGGATGCTCCACCAGTAAAAATATGATGGTCGTAAATTAATTTTTTACGCAACTCGCTCACTTCAAAATCAAACTCTAAACCAATCATTAAGCCTCTTCCTTTAATCTGTTTTATTTGTGGAATTGTTTCTGCAATTTTGATAAAATATTCAGAAATAACTTTTACGTTATCCATTAAAAATTCATCTTCAATAACATTTAAAACAGCCAAACCAGCAGCACAAGCCAAATGATTTCCACCAAATGTAGTTCCTAACATTCCGAATTTTGCTTTGATATTTGGATGTATTAAAATACCACCAATAGGAAATCCATTTCCCATTCCTTTGGCAATCGAAATAATATCTGGAGTTACATTATAGTGCTGAAAAGCGAAAAATTTTCCTGAACGTCCATAACCAGACTGAACTTCATCAGCAATAAATAACGTATTATTTGCTTTACAAAGAAGGTCTACTTGTTCAAAAAAGTTGGCAGTTGCTTGGTCTAAACCTCCAACACCTTGAATAAATTCAACAATAACAGCACAAACATCTCCTTTTTCAAGTTCGGTTTTTACAGCTTCCAAATCATTTAAATCTAGAATCGTTACTTTTTGTTGTGCATTAATTGGTGCAATGATGGCTTTATTATCTGTTGCAGCAACTGCAGCAGAAGTTCGTCCATGAAAACCATTTTTGAATGCAATAACTCTAGATTTATCAGTTTCAAATGAGGCTAATTTTAATGCGTTTTCATTAGCTTCTGCACCAGAATTACATAAAAATAATTCATAATCTTTACAACCAGAAAGTGCTTCTAATTTATTGGCTAATTCAACCTGTAAAGGATTTTGAATTGCATTAGAATAAAAACCTAATTTTGCAACTTGATTGGTAATTGCTTCCACATATTTAGGATGTGCATGACCAATAGAAATTACTGCATGACCTCCATATAAATCTAAATATTCTGTATTGTTTTCATCATACACATAAGCTCCTTTTGCTGAAACTGGAGTAACATTATACAAAGGATACACGTTAAATAATGGCATAATTGTAGTTTTTAGATGTTGGTTGATAGTTTTTGGTTAGCAACTATTTAATTTTTAATTTGATTTATTTTCTCAAAAGAAGCGTTTATCCCTTTAATTAAAGACGAACTCAAGCCTTGATGTTCCATTTCGTTTAAACCTTCTATAGTGCAACCTCCAGGAGTTGTAACTCGATCTATTTCTGCTTCAGGATGATTGCCAGATTCTTTTAATAAACTAGCTGCTCCAAAACATGTTTGCATTGCTAATTCATGCGCTTCATGTGCTTCAAAACCTAACTGAATTGCACCTTGTGTTGTAGCTCTAATTAAACGCATCCAAAAAGCGATTCCACTTGCACATATAACAGTTGCAGCTTGTAATTGTTCTTCAGGAATTTGCATGGAAGTTCCTAAACTGTTAAAAATAGTTTTTGCAATTTCTACTTTTTCTCTTCCTTTTTCGTTTGGAGAAAGACATGTCATAGATTGCCCAACAGAAGCTGCTGTATTTGGCATGGCTCTTATTATAAAATGATTTGCACCAATTATATCTTCAATTTTTTGAATTGAAAAACCAGTAATCACAGAAATAATAATTTGTTCTTTTTGCAACAAATCTTTAGAGTCTATTAATATTTTTTCTAAATGTCTTGGTTGTACCGCAAAAATTAAAATATCAGCATTTTTAATTGCTTCTTTATTATTTGAAGTTAAAATTACTGCATTATAATTTTCGAAACCAACAATAGAGCTTGTGTTCCTTTTTGTTAAATACAAAGAACTCACAACTTTATTTTTCAATAAACCTTTTGCGATTGATTGCCCTAGACTTCCTGCACCTATAATTGCTACTTTCATTTCTTATATTTTATCCTGCAAGGTCTTTTTTTGACCTTATAGGTTTTATTTTATTTTTATATACCTACAAGGTTTTTGAAACCTTGCAGGAAAATGCAAGATTCTAAAAATAATTTGCTTTTAAATTCAAACCTAAAGTTTCTTCAAAATTGTACATTAAATTCATGTTTTGAATTGCTTGGCCTGAAGCACCTTTTAATAAATTATCGATGACACTTGTAATTAATAATTTGTTATCGTGTTTTGCTAAATGAATAAAACATTTATTGGTGTTTACAACTTGTTTCATGTGAATTTCATCATCAGAAACAAACGTAAAAGCAGCATCTTTATAATAATCTTGATACATTTTTTTTGCATCACTTAAAGAACCTTTAAATTTTGTGTAAGTCGTTGCAAAAATTCCTCTAGAGAAATTTCCTCTATTTGGCATAAAGTTAATTTCTGAATTAAAATCCGCTTGCAACTGGTTTACAGTTTGGTTTATTTCGCCTAAATGTTGATGTGTAAATGCTTTATAATGAGAAAAATTATTATCTCTGTATGTAAAATGTGTGGTTTCAGATAAAGATGTTCCTGCTCCAGTTGCTCCAGTTACAGCATTGATGTGAACATCATGCTGTAATAAATTATTTGCAGCCAAAGGCAAAATTGCTAATTGTAAAGCTGTTGCAAAACAACCAGGATTTGCAATATATTTTGCTGTTTTTATTTGCTCTTTCTGTAATTCTGGTAAACCATAAACAAACTCTTTTTCGTCTAAAACTTTATCAGCATTTAATCTAAAATCGTTACTTAAATCGATGATTTTTGTATCCGAAGAAAAACTATTTTCTTTTAGGAACTTTGTTGAATTTCCATGTCCTAAACATAAAAAGAGAACATCAATATTGGTGTTTATTGTATCAGCAAAACTAATTTCTGTGGACCCAATTAAATCTTGATGAACTTTATATACTTTATTGCCAGCATTAGAAGTACTATACACAAAGTTGATATTTGTTTTAGGATGATTTAATAACAAACGTATTAATTCTCCTGCTGTATAACCTGCTCCACCAATAATTCCTACTTCTAAATTCATTATTTTATTGTGTAATCGTTTAATCGTTTAATTGTTCAGTTACACAATTAAACAATTCAACAGTTAAACTTATTTCTTATTTACTTGTTGATATATTTTATTCTGATTTCCTAAAATCTTGATAAAACCTTTGGCATCATCTGCTGTCCAAGCTTTATTTTCTTCTCCATATGTACTAAATGCGCTTGACATTAAATCGTGTTTAGACACAATTCCATCCAAAGAAAAATGATACGGTTTTAGTGTTACAATTACATCTCCAGAAACCATTTCTTGAGAATTTTGCAAAAACGCTTCAATATCTCTCATTACAGGATCTAAATATTGTCCTTCATGTAAATGCATTCCGTAAAAACTAGACAAATATTCTTTGTGTTGCAATTGCCATTTAGTAAGTGTGTGCTTTTCTAAAAGATGATGCGCTTTTATAGTAATTAAAGCAGCAGCAGCTTCAAAACCAACTCTACCTTTGGTACCAACAATGGTATCACCTACATGAATATCTCTACCAATTGCGTATTTAGAAGCAATTTCATTTAGCTTTTCAATATTTACTTTTGGTTTATTTTTCTTCCCATTAAATTTCACCAATTCACCCTTTTTAAAAGTCAATTTTACTTTAACAGGATATTGTTTTTCTAGTTGAGAAGGATAGGCAGTTTCTGGCAAAGCGTTTTCTGAAGTTAAGGTTTCAACACCACCAACACTTGTTCCCCACAAACCTTTATTTACAGAATATTTAGATTTTTCCCAAGGCATATCAATACCTTCAGCTTTTAAATAATCTATTTCTTCTTGTCTTGTTAATTTACCATCTCTAATTGGTGTGATAATTTTAATATTTGGCGCCAATGTTTGAAAAATCATATCAAAACGAACTTGATCATTTCCTGCTCCAGTACTTCCATGTGCAATATATTCTGCATCAATACTTTTTGCATATTCAATAATTTCGATGGCTTGAATAATTCTTTCAGCGCTTACAGAAAGTGGATAGGAATTGTTTTTTAAAACATTTCCAAAAATTAAATATTTTACAACTTTATTATAAAAAGTAGCAACTGCATCAATATTTTTATAGGTTGAAACGCCCATTTTATAAGCGTTACTTTCAATATTTTTTATTTCTTCGGATGTAAAACCACCAGTATTTACGCTTACTGCATGTACATCATATTCTTTTGATAAACTTACAGCACAATAAGATGTGTCTAAACCACCACTATAAGCAATTACTAATTTTTTCATTTTTTTTCATTTTTTAGAAACAAATTCTGTTTCATATTTTTTAATTTTTTAAAAACACTTTCTTTCACTTCTTTAGAAGCCAACTTATTATTATTGTTAGGATCGTATAACATTCCTGTACACAAACACATTTTGCGTTCTGTTCTTGTTAAAATGTCGTAATTTCTACAAGTTTGACAACCATCCCAAAAAGTAGGATCATCTGTAAGTTCAGAAAAAGTAACAGGTTTGTAACCTAAATCGCTATTGAGTTTCATAACAGCTAAACCAGTTGTGATACTAAATACTTTTGCATCTGGAAACTTAGTTCTAGAATGTTTAAAAATTACTTCTTTGATACTTTTTGCCAATCCAATATTTCTGTAATCTGGATGTACAATTAAACCTGAGTTGGCCACAAATTTTCCATGTCCCCATTTTTCTATATAGCAAAAGCCAGCAAATTTATCGCCATCTAAAGCAATAACAGCATTGCCATTTTCCATTTTGGTGGCTATATATTCTGGTTGTCTTTTTGCAATTCCTGTACCTCTAACAAGTGCAGCTTCAGCAATAGTTTCGCAAATAATTTCTGCGTATTTTATATGTGTTGTATTTGCAATTACAATTTCCATTGTATTGTGTTTTTAGTTGAAAAATGTTTTGTTGATGTTTTTTTAAATGAAGAATTGGACTCACCTAATTCCATAGAAATTATACACCCAAAGGGCGTGGAGAAAAAAAGCGACGCAAAGTAAAAGTCTTACTTGTTAAAGTAGAAACGATTAATGCATGTATGAAAGTTGTTTTAAACAATTTTATATCTTTTTTGTGAAACAAATGTATTTATTTTTTTTAAAGATTAGCAATTATCTATGTTATTTTTAAAATTTTTATGATTATTTAAGTAATTCGCGTTGTTTCAAAAATATTCCTTTTTTTATACCCTTGTTTATTAGGAATTATTCAATTTATAGATTTTGTTTTTAAGTAAAGATTTAAATTTTACAATTCAGCCTAAAAAAAATACAGTTGGGTATTCTTTACTTTTAAAAAGGAAGCTTCAGTTGCATCTTTGTATCATAATTAATCATTAAAACTTAACATTATGAAATTTCTTGTAACACTTTTAGTAGCAACAGCTTTATTTATATCGACATCAATAACAGCTCAAAATAAAACAATTACAGTAACTGTTGTTAATGTAACTTCAGATTCTGGCAAAGTAGGTTTTGCTTTGCATAATAAAACGTCTTTTTTAAAAATGGGCATACAATCTGAAAATGCTAAGATTATCGATGGAAAAAGTACAGTAACTTTTAAAGATGTTCCAGCAGGAGAATATGCAATTATATGTTTCCATGATAAAAATAATAATGACAAAATGGATTTTGCAGCAAATGGAATGCCTCTAGAAGATTATGGATCTTCTAACAACGATATGACTTTAGGCCCACCAAATTTCGAAAAAGCAAAGTTTGTAGTTGCTGATAAAAATGTATCTTTAGATATTAAATTTTAGAAAAAAATTATATAGAATATGAGTTCTAATAGCAGAATATCAAAAAGTAATTATAAAGAGAGTTTTATTGTTAGCCTTAAGATAACTCTAATATTTGCATTGGTCTTTACTTTAATGAATCAAGACTTTTCTATAAAAGCAATAAGTTATTGTATTTTGATATCTGCTATGTATTCTTTTGGTTTGGGTTTTGCTCAAGGTATTCTAAACGATTATTTAAGTACAAGATGGGATTGGGTTAAACACACCAACACAAGAGTTTGGGCAGGAATTATATCTACAGTTTTATATACAATACCAATTGTTCTGTTTATAAATTATGTGAATTTTATTGTTATTTCTGGTAATAATCCTGATCACTTTTTTAGAGGTTCTTATGTTTGGCAGCACATTTTTTATATCATTCTTTCTTTTGGAATCTCTGCATTTTTACATGCAAGAAGTTTTATGATTGAGTGGAAAAAATCAGTAAAACAAGAAAGTACAAAACAAGAAATTGTTGCAAAAACAGAAACTGCCAAGTTCGAGTCTTTAAAGAATCAATTAGATCCGCATTTTTTGTTTAACAGCTTAAATGTTTTAACAAGTTTAATTGGAGAAAATCCTGCACAAGCAGAAAAATTTACCACAAAACTATCGAAAGTTTACAGATATGTTTTAGAACAAAGAAATAAAGATTTAGTACCAGTTTCAGAGGAATTGAAATTTGCCAAAACCTATATGCAATTGTTAGGAATGCGTTTTGAAGACGCTGTGCAGTTTCATATTCCAGATGAAATTAGTGATAGCGATTTAAAAATTGTGCCACTTTCTTTGCAATTATTATTAGAGAATGCAGTAAAACACAATGTGGTTTCGCCTTCTAAACCATTATCAATTACCATTTATCAAGAAGATAATTATTTAATTATTGAAAATAACATCAACCCAAAAGAAGCCATTGGCAAAAGTACCAAAGTAGGTTTGCAGAATATTGCTGATAGATATGGGCTCATCACTCAAAAAGGAGTGAAAATAGAAAATAATAACAAAACTTTTAAGGTGAGTTTACCTGTCTTATATAAAATGAACGACATTATGTATTCAGATAATTTAGAAAATAACAAGTATGTAAAAGCAGTAGAAAAAGTTGAAAAATTGAAAGAATTTTACCAGAATTTGGCTTCTTATTGCTTAGTAATTCCTTTTTTAATATTTATCAATTTAAAGTTTTCGCCAGGATTTTACTGGTTTTGGTTTCCATTATTTGGTTGGGGATTAGGATTAACTTTTCACTTTTTAGAAGTAAATAATTACAATATTTTTCTTGGCAAAAATTGGGAGGAAAGAAAAATAATTGAATTGATGGAAAAAGAGAATCAGCAAAAAAGAGGACGATAATGGAAACGCAATTTACACAGGAACAGAAATATATTTTAGCTCGAAAAAGAGTGGAGAAAATAGCTAAATTTTATAAACATTTAGCAGTATATATTATTGTAAACACCTTTTTAACAGCCATTTTTATTGTGGGTGATATGAATGATGGAGAAACTTTTAATGAAGCCTTTTCAGATTATCATAATTATAAGATTTGGTTTTTCTGGGGAATAGGAATCGTTTTTAAAGCTTTAAATGTTTTTGGAATAGGCATGTTTTTAAGCAATAATTGGGAAGAAAGAAAGATTAAAGAATATATGAAAGAGCAGGATAATGGAAGATAAAAGGAAAATAGAATTTACGAAACAGCAACGTTATTATAAAGCTCAAAAAAGAGTTAAAGACGTAAAAGGGTTTTATATTCATTTAACAATTTACTGTTTAGTAATTCCCTTAATTGTTTTTATCAATCTAAAATATGTTCCTCATATTCATTGGTTTTGGTATTCTGTTTTAGGCTGGGGAATGGGTTTGTTTTTTCATTGGTTAGGTATTTTTGGATTTAAGTTTTTAGGTCTTGGAAAAAACTGGGAAGACAAAAAGATTAAAGAATTTATGAACGAGAATAATTAATAAAATGCAAAATATAAATCATTCAATAAACTTAAAAGTTAAAAAAAGAATTAAAGATATAAAAGGCTTTTACACTCATTTGTTTTCAACATTTTTAATTATTCCTTTTTTAATTTTTATCAACTTAAAAACGGTGCCACAATTTCATTGGTTTTGGTTTGCCATAATTGCTTGGTGTATAGGGCTTACTATTCATTGGATAAATGTTTATGGGTTATCTAATAATAATTTTAAAGAAAAATGGAAACAAAACCAATTAAAAGAATTTGTTGGATTGAACAATCAAAATGAAACACAATATATTCAAGAACAATATTTTTTAGTAGCTAAAAAACAAACTAAAGAGATAAAAGGATTCTATATTCACTTTTTTATAACGTTAATATCTTCAGCAATTATAATTTTTATCAATCTACAATTTATGCCAAGTTTTCATTTCTTTTGGTTTGCAGTTGGAGGTATGTTTATTGCAATATTTTTGCATTGGTTTGGAGTTTTTGGTTTTGATGTTTTTGGAATGGGAAAAAGTTGGGAAGAAAATAAAATAAAAGAGTTAATAAACAAATACAAATAATATAATGGAACAGAACTATATACAAGAACACAATTATATGAAAGCTAAAAAGAGGGTGAAAGCCATGAAAGGTTTTTATGTTCATTTAGTTGTGTATGTTTTAGTAAATATTTTTTTAAGTGGAATTATTATTTTTGGTTTAATGCAAAGTGGCTATGGTTTTTATGATGCAATTACTAATTTTGGAGTGTATTCTACTTGGCTTTTTTGGGGAATAGGAGTGTTTTTTCATTTTATGGGCGTTTTTGGGTTTAAATCTTTAGGTTTAGGCAAAGACTGGGAAGAAAAGAAAATTCAGGAATTGTTAGATAAAGAAGATCAACAAAAAAGAAAATTTTAAAAGATGAAAAACTCAATGGATGAAAATTTATTAAAAGTGAAGCAAAGAGTTAAGGATCTAAAAGAGTTTTACAAACATTTGGTTGCTTATATTCTTGTTAATTTATTTTTAGCTTTTGTTTGGAAATTCTCTTTTAAAATTTTTGGTGATATTGTAGTCAGCAATCAATTTAATGATGATGGTTTTACTCACATTCCAATTTGGTTTATTTGGGGAATTTTCTTGTTAGCAGATGCTGTAAAAACATTTGGTCTTATCAATAGATTTAACAAAGATTGGGAAGAGAAAAAGATTAAAGAATTTATGAATGAGTAAATAGAAAATAGAGTATAGAAAATAGATTATAGAAAATAGAAGAGAGAAAAAAGAAAATAGAGAAATGAAGATTTTTAAGTCTTTAAAAACAAATTTTTTATACTAACTAACCACTAACCACTAACCACTAACCACTAACCACAATTTAAAAATGAAAGTACTAATTATAGAAGACGAAAAACCAGCAGCAAGAAGATTAAATAGAATGTTGGCAACTTTAAATATTGATGTGGAGCAAATGTTACACTCAGTTGAAGAGTCTTTAAATTGGTTGCAAAATAACGAACATCCAGATTTGATTTTTTTAGATATTCAGCTTTCTGATGGTTTGTCTTTTGAGATTTTTGAAGAAATTGAAGTGAAATCTGCTATTATTTTCACGACTGCTTATGATGAATATGCTTTAAAAGCATTCAAATTAAATAGCATCGATTATTTACTAAAACCTTTAGATGATGATGAATTAGAAGTTGCTGTAAATAAGTTCAAAGCAAATTATCCAAAACAATCTGATGTGCAGGTGAATTTAGATGATATCAGGAAATTATTGATAAATCCTGTTGATAGAAAGTTTAAAAAACGGTTAACGATTAAAGTCGGTCAACATATAAAAATCATCAACATTAATGATGTGGAATGTTTTTATAGTGAAAATAAATCAACCTACATTCATACTAAAGAAAACAGAAATTATTTGTTAGATAATTCTGTAGAATATTGGCAAGAACAATTAGATCCAGAGCATTTTTTTAGAGTAAACCGAACTTTTATTGTGCAGATTAATGCCATTAAAGACATAATTGCGTATTCAAACTCTCGCTTAAAATTAATTTTGCATTCTTATAACGAACAAGAAATTATTGTGAGTAGAGAAAGGGTAAAAGATTTTAAAAATTGGTTAGACTGAGAAAAGTTTGCAGTAATTCAGTCTTCAGTCTTCAGTCTTCAGTGTGCATTCGCTATCGCTCGTTTTTAACGAGTGACATCTAAGTTTTTTTATATTAAACTTCCAACTTCCTCAACTTCAAAATTTCTCACAACTCACTTGTATAAAATAACAATTCACTATATTTCTTTTTTTATTGATGATGAGTTGGTTCATTTTTGATGAAAATTAGAAATTATGAAGAAAATATTTAAATCTTTTTTAGTAGCAATTAGTATAACTACAATATTACATTTAATTGCATTTTGGGTTATTTATAGCTTAAACAGACTGGATGCAGAAGAGATAAATCAAACAATAGAAAATCTACCTTTATCTATTTCATTATTCTTTTTTCCAATTTTCTTCTCTTTATTTTTATATAAAAATGGTGAAAAAATAGCAGTTAATATTCTTAAACCATCCCTAATTTCAATGTTGGTTGTAGGTTTCTTTGAAATTATTTTTTTTGAATTTATAAGTACAAGACCAAATTTCAAATACTTTGACGTTATCCTTTTTAGAGTAACCTCTATTTGTTTCTTTATCTCTTTTTTTGTTAGCCTTATACAGGTTGTAAAAGATTCTACTTTTAATAAAAAGGTTCATAAGAACATAGAACTAAAACTACGTTGGAGAATTTTAATACTCATTCCATTTACAGCAAGTACAATTTATTCTTTAATTATAGTATTAGCATCTTCTGCTCAGATTTCAAATTTATTTACTGTTTGGTTTAGTTCTTTTCCTTTAGGTATAATTTTGACAGGATTAACTTTTCAATTTTTTAAGAAAATTAATTATCAAAATAGAAAATTTAAAATTATCAGTTTTTATGTGATAAGTATTCTACTTTTTGTTTCTTTTTGGACTTTTTCACATCTTGTATTCTCTCCTTTTACAAGATCTGTTAACGAAAGCTTATATAGGTTAGTTATACCTTCTATTGTTTTGTTTTCTCCTTATTTTTTATTCATTAATTTAACAACTCACTTGTATTTTTTAAATTTGATTAACAAACAAGAAAAAAAAATCCTAACCCAACAATCATTAGAATCACAATTAAATTATCAACAATTAAAAAATCAAATAAGTCCACATTTTTTGTTTAATAATATAAATGTTTTAACGAGTTTAATTGAAGAAAATCCTCAAAAAGCAATTGTGTTTTCAGAGAATTTATCGAATATTTATCGCTATTTTTTAGAGCAAGAAAAACAAGATGTAGTTTTAGTAAAAGAAGAAATTAATTTTGCAAAAAGTTATTTGGCACTTTTAAAGGATAGGTTTGAAATCGGTTTAAATTTTACAATTAATATTGATGAAAAGACCGCTGAAAAATATATAGTTTCAACTATTTTGCAACAAGTTTTAGAAAACGTTGTAAAACATAATACGATTAATGAAGACAATATTGTGAGTATAAAAATATCATCGAAAGCAAATTATTTAGTTGTAGAGAACAATAAAAATCCAAAAATAATTACTGTAGAGAATTCTAAAAAAGGAATTGAAAATATCCGAAAAAGAATTGCTTTTTTTACAGATGAAATAGTTGTTATAGAAAGTACAACAGAAGTGTATAAAATTCAATTGCCAATTTTAAAAACTATATAATGAAAGCTATAATTATAGAAGATGAGTTACCATCAGCAAGAAGATTAGAGCGTTTGTTACAAGATTTTAATATCGAAATTGTAGCAAGTTTAAACTCCGTAAAATCTTCAATTTTGTGGTTTCAGAAAAATCAACAACCTAATCTTATTTTTTTAGATGTTCAGCTTTCAGATGGTTTATGTTTTGAGATTTTTAAGGAAGTGAAAATCACTTCAAAAATAATATTTACAACAGCTTTTAGTAATTATAGTATCAAAGCATTCGATTATAATAGTGTTTCATATTTGTTAAAACCTATCAACAAAGAAAAATTAGAAAATGCTATTCAGAAAGCACAGAATTTGCAACAAAAAGAAACAGATTTTGAACAATTTAAAAAACTCATCAGCAATTATAAAACAGAAAATTACAAAGAATCTTTTACGGTAAAAGTAAGGAAAAAGATAAAAATTATTAAAGTCGATGACATTTGTTGTTTTTATAGTTTTGAAAATGCTACGTTTTTAAACACTGATTCCGTAAATTATATTATCAATCATTCTTTAACAAGTTTAGAAAATGATGTAAATCCAGAACATTTATTTAGAGTAAACCGAACTTTTATTATTCATAAAAATGCAATAAAAGATATTATTACGTATTCTAATTCTCGCTTAAAATTAATTTTGAATACGTATTCAGAAACAGAAATTATTGTAAGTAGAGAACGTGTAAAAGATTTTAAAAACTGGATTGAATAAAGCAAATAGTTTTTTTATTACTATTACTTATCTTTAAGGAGTAAATTATTTTTTTTTATTTCATTACATTAAACTCCCAATCTTTTCCATTAATTCAGGTATATAAAATAAACAATCCCCAAACTAAACCCACAAATAATTTCCCACTTCTTAAACTTTGATTATTTTTATCGAAATTTAAATTGATGAGTCAAAAAGAGGAATTTTTTGAATATATAAATGAAGGTTACCAAACCAAAGGCGATTTTATAGAGTTAGGTGCAGCCATGTTAGGTGAAGAAACCATAACAAATGCTATTGTAAAAGTTCCATTGAAAACTTTGAATAGACATGGTTTAATTGCTGGAGCAACAGGAACTGGAAAAACAAAAACACTACAAGTATTCGCGGAAAATTTATCAGAAAAAGGAATTCCTGTTTTGTTAATGGACATTAAAGGAGATTTATCTGGTTTGGCTAAAGCTAGTCCTGGACACGCAAAAATTGATGAACGTCATGCAAAAATTGGCTTTCCTTTCGAAGCAAAAAGTTTTCCAATCGAAGTTTTATCAATCTCTGAACAAAAAGGGGTAAAAATGCGTGCCACAGTTTCCGAATTTGGCCCAGTTTTATTATCAAGAATTTTAGATTTAACAGAAACACAATCTGGTATTTTAGCCATCATTTTTAAATATTGTGATGATAATCAATATCCACTATTAGATATTAAAGATTTTAAAAAAGTTTTACAGTTTGTTACTAATGAAGGTAAAGAAGAAATTCAAGCAGAATATGGGCGAATTTCATCTTCATCTACAGGAGCTATTTTGCGTAAAATTGTAGAAATAGAACAACAAGGAGGAGATTTGTTTTTTGGTGAAAAATCTTTTGAAGTCGACGATTTAACTAGAATAGATGAAAATGGAAGAGGTGTAATTTCTGTTTTACGTTTAACAGATATTCAAGACAAACCAAAATTGTTTTCAACATTTATGTTGCAATTATTAGCAGAGGTTTATGAAACGTTTCCTGAACAAGGAGATTCTGGAAGACCAGAATTAATCATTTTTATAGATGAAGCGCATTTGGTTTTTGAAGAAGCATCCAAAGCATTATTAAATCAAATTGAAAGTATTGTAAAATTAATAAGATCTAAAGGAATTGGTTTGTATTTTGTGACTCAAAATCCAAAAGATGTGCCAGAAGATATTTTAGCACAATTGGGTTTAAAGGTGCAACATGCTTTAAGAGCTTTTACAGCAAAAGATAGAAAAGCAATTAAATTAGCAGCAGAAAACTACCCAGACTCAGAATATTATGACACGAAAGAGGTGTTAACACAATTAGGAATTGGAGAGGCATTTGTATCAGTTTTAAATGAAAAAGGAATTCCAACTCCTTTAGCAAGAACGATGCTAAGAGCTCCAATGAGTAGAATGGATATTTTAACAGAGCAGGAATTAAACACTGTAATTAACAACTCTAAATTAGCAGCTAAATACAATCAAAATATTGATAGAGAAAGTGCGTATGAAATGCTAAATAGTAAAATTGAAAAAGTAAATTTAGCAGAACAAAAAGCAATTAGTGATGCAAAAGAAGAGAAAGAACGAGAAAAATTAGCAAAAGAAAGAGAAAAAGAGAGACGAACTTCCTCAAGAAGTTCAAGAAGAACCAGTACAAGAATGAACCCAATAGTTAAAGTATTAACAAGCGCAACTTTTATAAGAGCTGCTTTTGGTATTTTAAAAAAAGTATTAAAATAACAAATTCAAAAAACGAACGTTTTATATTCTATAAAAACTAAACTAAAATGATAAAAAGAAATTTCCTATCGCTAATTGTAGCATCACTTTTAATAATGAGTTGTACAAATAATGATCAATTTAAAGTTGAAAAAGGTAAAGTTGGTTTAATAACAACAGAAACTACAGTAAAAGATTTAGGTAATATTTTTGAAAACGATTCAATTGTAACTCAATTAAGTGAAGGTGCTTTAGGAGATAATTATTTTCAAGATGATGACAAGTATTTAATCTATGAAAAAGGAGGGAAGCATTTGTTAACAATTGTGCCAAAAGAACAATTAGATTCTACATCAACTATTAAAAGTATAGAAATTCATGATGAACGTTTTAAAACCAAAGCTGGCATCAACTTAAAATCTAACTTTTCTGAAATAAATGCAACAAACAGTTTAAGACCAGAATCTACTTTACAATCTGTAACCTTATTTGTAGATGAGTTAAATGCGACTATGACTATTGATAAAGAGGAATTAGGTTTAAGAGATTTTAGAACTCAGAAAGTATCTTTGGCTCAAATACCAGATTTAGCAAAAATAAAGTCTTTTGTGGTTTGGTTTAATTAAATAACTTTGTGAAGAAATCTATTTCAACTCATAAAAAAACTATTTTACGTCCAAATTCTGAATTTGAAAGAAGAGTTATTTTTCAATATTATTTAGATAATGATATTAAAATAACTGAAGAAGAAAGAGAAATTCTTTTGGAATGTGTTGCTGTAGAACCAGAAAATATTGGAATTATTGGTTGTCTTTTAAATGATAACTCACACTTAAATACATTACGTTTAGCGATTGCTTCTACTAATAAATCTAATAAAAAATTAGCAAATTTATCTAAAGAACTATTATTGAATTTAGATGTAAATACAGCAGATATTTATTATTTTGTGGAAAGAGAATATGAAAGTCTCACTAAAGTTGAGGTAGATGTAACCAATGTTTATTTAACTTTTTGTTAATTTTATAATTATGAAAAAATATACTGTTCAAAAAGCACCATTTGTTGTACCAACTACTGATGGTAAATTAATTGAAGAACATTTTGGAAATGCTACAAACCAACAATCAGGTATAAGTGTTGCTCACATGATTGCACCTCCAAAATGGAAAGAGCCTTTTCAAACTCCTCAATTTGAAGAATATACTTATATTATTAGAGGGAAAAAGCAATTTATTATTGAAGATGAATTGATTATCTTAGAAGCTGGTCAATCTATCAAAATTGAAAAAAATACACGTGTTCAATACTCAAACCCTTTTGATGAAGAGTGTGAATATATTGCTGTTTGTACACCTGCTTTTTCTATGGATTTAGTAAATAGAGAGTAAAATTATTGGCACTTTATTTTGTGGATTGCATTAATAATAAATTTGATTGTATTATTTTTTAAGATGATTTAATAATATCTTGCATCAAAATAATTGACGTGATGAAAAATGTAATTCCACCAAAAACAATAAGACAATTATTTGTTTTACTGCTAATTGTAATTTTTGCTTTTTTAATTTTTACTGAACTAACCCCTTATTTATCTGGAGTTCTAGGTGCAATTACTATTTATGTTTTACTAAGAAAGCCGATGGTTTTTTTGGTAAAGAAAAAATGGAATCCAGATTTAGCTGCGTTATTTTTAATGCTTGTTTCTTTTGTATGCATTTTATTACCTGTTACTGGGGTTATTATAATGTTGGGTAACAAAATTGGGGAAGCTGTAGACAACTCAAAAGAAGTCGCAAAAGCATTAAAAGGACACATGAGCGATTTCGAAAATAAATTTGGGTATGATTTGAGTTCTAGAATTAATGTCGAAGAAATTTCTACTTGGATTGCAGATAATTTAGAGAATTTTGCTGGAAGCACATTTAATATATTTATTGGTATTGGATTAATGTATTTTATGCTGTATTATATGTTAACCAACAGAAAACAGCTAAAAGAGTCTTTGTATGATTACATTCCTATTAGCGAAAAAAACTTAAAAACAATTGGTCAAGAATCACAAGCCATAGTTCGTTCTAACGCAATTGGTATTCCTTTAGTTGCTATTGCACAAGGTATTATTGCACTCATTGGTTTTTTAATTTTTAATGTAGAAGATCCTTTTTTCTGGTTCATTATTGTTACAGTAGGTTCTATGATTCCATTTATTGGGACTTTTATAGGGATTCTACCTGTGTTTATATTAACATTATCTAATGGAGATGCTTTTTCTGCTTGGGGAATTTTAATTTACGGAATTGTAGTTGTAGGATCTACAGATAATATAATTAGGCTATATGTTCTAAAAAAATTAGACAATGTGCATCCTTTAATTACATTAATAGGAGTTATTGTTGGTGTACCTTTATTTGGTTTTATTGGGTTGATTTTTGGACCGCTTTTAATCAGTTTATTTTTGGTTGTAATTCGAATTTACAAAAAAGAATTTGGTGTAATGCTAGATGATCATAAAGTGTTATAGTTATTCCATCTCAGGAATTATAATTCTACTTCCGATACTTTTTTTAGAATTAATATGTATTTCAATATTCATTAAATAAACTCTTTCTCTTACATTTTCAAGGGCATAGTAAGTCCATAAGAAGAATTTTAAACTAAATAATACTACTGTTTTTTTTTATAGAAAACCTATGAATCAAAAACCAGTTTTTTTAAATTTATATGAAAGGTTTTTGTATGCAAAATACCTATAAGTATTTGATATAAATTACGTTATAAAAAAATATTGATTCAGAAAAAAAGACTTTAAGTCTCGCAAAAATCGAAATTATTATTATTTTAGCTTTTAAAAATTCGAAAAAGATGAAAAAATTTGTTACAATTATTGCGTTTTGTGTATTGTTTATTTCTTGTGAAAGCTCAGATTCCGATTCTAGTTGTGGAGATGCAGGGTTAAAATTTAAAAATAATACACCTATTACATTAACATTAACTACAAACACAAACGGAATTAAAACTATAAATGCTGGGCAAACGTATACTTTAGTTTTAGTTTCAAATACTAGAGTAGAATATTCTGGAGTTGCAATAACATCTTCTGCAGTCCATAGATGGAATAATGCAGTAACTGTAAAAGATTGTGAAATTAGAACCATCAATCTATCTTTTTAATCTTAAAAAATCTTTCGTTTATGTTCTCTAAAATAAATATTTTTTCAATTTTATTTTTCTTTATAGTTTCAACCACATATGTTTTTTCGCAAGATAAAATTTACTATAATGATGGTAAATTATTAGGTGAAGGTAAAATGGTGAATAAAGAAAAACAAGGCAGTTGGACTTTATATCATAGAACTGGAGAATTTTTTGGCAAAGGAAACTATTTAGATGATAAACAAAATGGGCTTTGGACGTTATATATGCCAAGTGGTTTGATTGTACAAAAAGGAACGTATAAAAATGGCAAAAAAATAGGTGAATGGTTTGAAGCTGATAACATTACAGATGTTTATAACATGGTTAAGAATAACTATGTTGATGGAGAATTAATTCCACAAAAAAGTTTTAAATCTTATCATCAAACAGGAGAATTGCATGCAACTGTTGGCTTAAAAGATGGAGAAAAAAATGGAATTTATAAAGCTTTACATAAAGATGGAAGTATAAGAGCTGAAGGGAAATATGTAAATGGGAATGAAGTTGGTAAATGGAATAAATATTACGAAAATGGAAAGCCAGAATCTAAAGAAAATTTTATAGATGGAGAAAATGAAGGAACCCAAACTTATTATTATGAAAATGGAAATACAGCAATCATTGAAAACTTTAAAAATGGAGCTTACCATGGAGAGTCTATAGACTTTTTTGAAGATGGATCTCTAAGGTTGAAAGCAAATTATAAGAATGACGAGAAACAAGGGTATGCTATCGAATATATGGATAAAGGTAAACTTTTATATGAAGGTACTTTTAAAGATGATGAATTAGTTACAGGAGAGGAATATGAGTATTATAATAATGAAAATCTAAAATCGAAAGAAAGTTATAAAAATGAAGAATATCATGGAGAATTTATTCAATATTATGAAAATGGAAGAATAAAAGAATTGGTTGAATATTCCAATGATGAAAAAAATGGTAAGTATAATTACTATTTTGAGCAAGGTTATTCTGAAATTAGTGGACAATATAGAGACGATGAAAAAACGGGAGAATGGGTTGAGCTTTATCCTAATTTAAAAGTAAAGTCTGTTATCAACTATATAGCTGGAGAAAAATACGGAAAAGCAAAATATTATCATGGTAACACTAGACTAAATTTAGATACTGAAGGGTATTATAAAAATGACAATAAAACAGGTGTTTGGTATTCTTATGATAGTGGTAATGGGAGTATAAAATCTAAAATTACGTATGAAGATGGATATGAAAAAACAAAATTATATCCAACAGAAATTCATTTTGAAAATAAAACTGCGTCCATTGCATCTATAATTATAAGATATAGGGATACAGATAATGAGTGGGTTACTGAGGGATGGTTTAACATAGAACCTTATAAAGAAGTTTATTTAAGAGAAATGTTTAATACCAAATTTTTGTATTACGCAGAAAATTCAAGTGGTAAATGGGAAGGAAGCACGAACATAGAATTTAAAGGTAAGTATTATAAAATGAATGAAATTCAGGTTGATGAAAGTGTTACAGGAAGTTCTTTTAACAACGAATTTACAATGAGATTAACTGGTAGCTAATAAGAATTAAAATTTCATTGCTACTTTAAAGTTTAAAACTCTACCTGTCATAAAATTTGGAATTCCAAACTGTGTCTTAGAATACACATCTCTAACCCAAGTATTGGTAATTGCGTTTTGAATATCAAACATATTAAACAATTCTAAACCTGCAGAAAGCTCTTTAAATTGAGACAGCCAGCCAGAAGAAAATTGTTTGTTAGCATCAGCAAATATATAAGAAACACCTAAGTCTGCACGTCTATAATCGCGCAAACGATTTTGAAAATTGTAAGGATCTGAATATGCAGGAGCTCCTCCAGGAACTCCAGAATTATACACTAAATTTAAATAGGCTTTTAAATCTGGTAAATTTGGTACATAATCTTGAAATAGAATTCCAAATTTTATACGTTGGTCAGAAGGTCTTGCAATATAACCTCTGTCATTAATATTTTCTTCTGTTTTTAAATAACCAATACTTACCCAGCTTTCACTACCAGGAACAAACTCGCCATTCAAACGTAAATCTAATCCATAAGCATATGCTTCTGTAACATTATCTGCTCTGTACCTGATTCTAACATTATCAATGGTATAAGAATTTACATCCGACAAATCTTTGTAATATACTTCTGTAGTTAGCTTAAAAGGTCTTTCCCACATTGTAAAACTATAATCCATTCCAGATACAAAATGAATCGATTTTTGAGCTTTTACATCCACATTTATGTTTCCATCAAAATCTCTTAATTCTCTGTAAGAAGGAGGTTGTGAATAAAACCCACCAGAGACACGAAACAACATATCTTTTTCCCAATTTGGTTTGATAGCAAATTGACCTCTTGGACTTACTATAATTTGATTTTTTGAGGCAATTCCATTTCCTGTAACTGACCAAGTATGAGCTCTCACACCAACATTATACCAAATATCATGATCGTTCCAAGCTGCACGTTTATTAAACTGAACAAAACCAGAAAATCTATTGATAGCAACATTATTATCTTTTCTTATCGATTGAAAAGGTGTTAATTCACCTTCAAAAGCTTCATAAGGTTGGTTGTTAGATGGGCTAAAAGGTGGTCTAATAGCAAAACCTAAAGAGTCAATTACTTCCCATTCTCTTATTCTATCTTTTATATCTTCCTTTTGATATTTTAAACCAAAATTCCACTGAATATCTTCTTGTTTAATGGTTCCTTTAATTTGTACGTTGGTAATTAAAGCATCCAAATCATTACGTGCATGGTTTAGTTGCGAACCAATTCCTTGTGAAAACTCAACTTCTCCAAAATTTTCTGAACCAATATTGGCATCAACTTCCCCTAAATTATACTGTGCAGCAATGTCAAAATGTTCTTCTTCTTGTGTGTTATATCTTGAAGTTGTTCCAGTTAATGTGAAATTTTCATTTACTTTATAATCTGCAGATAAAGCACCAAAAAGTGTTAAGTAATTATTTTGTTCTTCACCCGTATAAAAAACCACTAATTCTAGAGGATTTGCAACTGTTCCAAAACGTGTTCTTCTAGATATAGGTTGATAATTATAATTGTTAAGAGAAAAATTTCCAAGAAAATTTAATTCGAATTTTTCTGAAAATTCATAAGATAAATAGGTTTGTACATCTGTAAATCTCGGTCTAAAATTCGTTTCAATTTGTTTACTATTTACAAACAAACTGTTGTCTCTGTAACGTATTCCAGTGATTGTACTTAATTTATCATTTAAAAAATTTCCTTCAAAAGTTACACTTGCACCCAATAAACTTGCATCTACAGTTGTAGCAGTTTCTGTTGGTTTTCTATAGGTAATATCTAAAACTGATGATAATTTATCTCCATATTTTGCTTGAAAACCTCCAGCAGAAAAATCTATATTTCTTACCATATTTGTATTGATAAAACTCAAACCTTCTTGCTGACCAGATCGTATCAAGAAAGGTCTATAGACTTCAATTCCATTTACATATACCAAGTTTTCATCAAAATTACCACCTCTAACATTGTATTGTGTACTTAATCCATTATTGTTATTTACACCTGGTAACGTCATTAAAACATTCTCAACACCTGCATTTGGTCCCACAATATTTTGTGCTTTTTTAACATCGATACTAATAAGACCTGCAGCTTCTTTTCTGCTATCTTTTACAATAACTTCCTTTAATTTTTCTGTTTTTAGAAGTAAAGTAGGTGAGAAGCGAATGACAGTTCTATTGGTTGCTGTTATTTTTTCTGTAAAAGTTTTATAAGAAACATGGCTAAAAACAATGGTTATTTCTTGGTCTAAAGGAATTCTAATAGAATAGTTTCCATCAATATCTGTTGCAGTTCCTGTGTTTCCGAACTTTATAGAAACTTCTTCTATGCCTTCTTTTTGGCTGTTTTTTACAGTACCTTTTAAGATGGTCGTTTTCTGAGCAGCTAAAAAACTAGGAAGTAATAGTAAGAGTAAGAATATTTTTTTCACAAAAATTAGTTTATTTGTTTCTTAAAGAACGTTGTAGAAATTGTATTCGTATTCCCAACATTGTCTGATACTACAAGATTAAAGATATGTTTGCTACCAACCAATTTTTTATCACTAAAATTATAGGTTAATATTCCTTTTTTATGATTGTATTGCATTAAAACCCATTCATCATTTATAGTTGCTTTCCAATCTTTAATACCAGAACCAGTATCGCTTATTTTTACTTGTATAGTTTTAGAACTCGATATCCATTGACCATCTTTAAAGTACAAAATATTTATTTTAGGTTTTTGATTATCAGTTAATAATGTATAGTCACCTAAAGTTTTAGATGTAGTGTAAAAAGTGCTGTCTTTTTTTCTTGTATATTGATATCTTGGGTATCTTGGGTTCTCTAAATTTGCAATATATAGTTGTTCTTTTTCTTCCTCAGTATATTCAGAAACATTAAAAGTAAGTGTGAAGTATTTATCAAGTGGAATTGTTGGTGTATGTATTTTAGCTATTTTTTTATCAACTTTAAAATCTAAATACACATCTTCATAAAACGTGTTTTTAGGAAAAGCAATTGTTACATTTTCTTGATTAAATTTATGGAATTTTTTGGCAACTATTTTATAATTAGTAGTGTCTTTAATTTCGGAAAAAAGGGCATTACTTTCTTTACCAGCAACAGAAAATTTTAAAGAACTAGAATTGCCTGCAAAATCTTTTGCGATAATCTCTATTGCATAATTCATGTTTTCTTGAATGTCGATTTTTCCATTATTTATCAAATCTTCATAGATCGATAATTTGTTGGCAGTTTCTTTGTGTGTTTTTTGATATCGCTTTTTATATGTTTTATAATGCTCATAATCAATATGTAAATTAAAAAATTTACTTTGAGCAAAAGAAAATATTTCTACATCATGATAATAAACACGTTTGCCATTTACTAGCATTTCTAAGCTGTAAATTCCGTTTTTATTTGGTACACCATTAAATTGATCATAAGCACTTACACTAAAGCCAATAAGCCCACTTGCAGAAGTTCTATCTGCAGTATAATTGCCTTCGCTGATCTTTTTTATAGGAATCTGAAAGTTTTTGTTTTGTTGATTTATTCGAGCATCTACATTCAAAGCATATACTTTTAATCCTTGAAAAATTGGTGTCCTTGTATCTTTTACTTTGATGCCAAATAGCAAAGGGTTTATAATATTTTCTGTGATTGTATTTCTGATTTCAAAGTGTAAATGAGGTCCACCTGAACCACCTGTATCTCCTGAAAAAGCGATAACATCTCCTTTTTTTACGGGGAATTCATTTTCCTTAAAAAAAAGATTGCCAGTTTCATAACTCTCTTTTTCATATTGGATGTTTCTCACAGCTGCATCAATCTCATCATTAAAAGTGCTTAAATGTCCGTAAACAGTAGTAAAACCATTTGGATGTGTAATATATATAGCTTTGCCATAGCCAAATTGTTGCACTTTAATTCTTGACACATAACCATCTGCAGTTGCATACACTTTTAAACCTTCTTTGCCTTGTGTTTTAATATCTAAACCAGCATGAAAGTGGTTGCTTCTTAATTCCCCAAAAGAACCTGATAAAAAAATAGGCACATCTAAAGGATCTCTAAAATAATCTTGAGGGTATTTTTCTTGTGAAAAACTTAGGGAAGAAATTGCTAAAAATACGAGTGTTACTATATGTTTCAAAGAGTAATAATTTTAGGTAAAAATAGTAAAATCATTTTTATTGTAATTAGTTCAACATCAGCGAATTATTAAAAAAGCAATAAAATGTTGTAAAATTTAAAACAGAATGCTAACTTTGTAGAGATAGTTTATGCTAAAAAGTAAAATGAGTAATACACTAGAAGCAATTCATTTATTAGAAAAAACGTTGCAAAACTTGCTTTCTAATTATGAGTTTTTAAAAAAAGAAAACACTATTTTGCTTCAAAATAACCAAGTATTACAACAAAAGCTTTCAGAAAAAGAGCAAATTTTAATAACTCAAAAAAAAGAGTTTGATTTGCTTAAAATAGCTAAAACTATTGAAGGCAGTAGTTCAAATACAAAAGATACAAAACTGAAAATAAATTCATTAATCAAAGAAATTGATAAATGTATTGTTCAGTTACAAGAATAAAGTTCTTTAAATTGTGAGTGGAAAATTAAAGATTAAAATTATAATTGCAGGTAGAACTTATCCTTTAAGTGTTAATAACACTAAAGAAGAAGAGGCAATGCGTAAAGCTGCAACTGCAATAAACAAGTTAATTTCTATGTACGAGCAAAATTATGCAGTGAGCGATAAACAAGATGTTTTAGCCATGTCTGCACTACAATTTGCTTCTAAATTAGAATTATTATCTTTAAATAAAACTGACATTAAAGAAGAGGAAATGCAAAAATTAAATGCGCTTACTAAATTAGTAAGTAGTCATTTAGAATAAGTTCTTTAAAATACATTAACAACACACTGCCTACGTTAGTAATTGTTTATTAAACTCAACACTATTCTATTATGAAGGATGAGTCTTAACTACTATAGCATGCCAATAATGCTGAACATTTATACTGGAATTTATTTCAGTCTGATACAGTTTTCATTGGATCCTTGAACAGTTAGTTAGTCCTATAAATGTCATATTGGAGTTTAAAAACCTATCTAATGTAGGCTTTTTTTATATATATAAATTTAAATTATGGAAGGAATGATACTACCCATTATTATGGGAGTTTTTATAGGAGTAGCTTTAGGATTTATAATCTTTAGATCGATGGAGAAATCTAAAGGTAAAAAAATGCTTAATGGCGTAAGAAAAGAAGCAGCAACGATTTTAAAAGAAGCTAAGATTGATGCAGAATCTGTTAAGAAAGATAAAATTTTACAAGCAAAAGAAAAATTTATCGAACTTAAATCTGAGCACGAAAAAGTTATTTTATCAAGAGAAAAAAAGATTTCTGATGTAGAAAAAAGAATTAGAGATAGAGAATCTAAGGTAGCATCTGAATTTGATAAAAATAAACGTTTAAACCAATCTTTAGAACAAAAAGAAAAAGATTACGTTTTTAAAATCGATTTTTTAGAAAAGAAAGAAGAAGATTTAGATAAAATGCACAAACGTCATGTAGATATGCTAGAGCAAATTTCTGGTTTATCTGCAGAAGATGCTAAAAAAGAATTGGTTTCTTCTTTAAAAGAGGAAGCTAAGTCAGAAGCAATGGCTTTTGTACAAACATCTATTGAAGAAGCAAAATTAACAGCAGAACAAGAAGCTAGAAAAGTTGTTTTAGGAACTATACAAAGAGTAGGTGTAGAGCAAGCTGTAGAGAATTGTGTATCTGTTTTTAACTTAGAGTCAGATGATGTTAAAGGTAGAATTATTGGTAGAGAAGGACGTAATATTAGAGCTTTAGAAGCCGCAACTGGTGTAGAAATTATTGTAGATGATACTCCAGAAGCAATTATACTTTCTTGTTTTGATCCTGTTCGTAGAGAAATTGCTCGTTTATCAATGCACAAATTGGTAACAGATGGTAGAATTCACCCAGCAAGAATTGAAGAAATTGTTAAGAAAACCGAAAACCAAATTCACCAAGAAATTATAGAAGTTGGTAAAAGAACAGTAATAGAATTAGGAATTCATGGTTTACACCCAGAATTGATTAAAACTGTTGGTCGTATGAAATACAGATCTTCTTATGGGCAGAATTTGTTACAGCATTCACGTGAAGTTGCAAATCTTTGTGGAATTATGGCTTCTGAGATGGGTTTAAATGCAAAATTAGCTAAAAGAGCAGGTTTATTGCATGATATTGGTAAAGTGCCAAATGAAGAAAGCGAATTACCTCACGCACTTTTAGGAATGCAATGGGCTGAAAAATATGGTGAAAAGGAAGAAGTTTGTAATGCAATTGGAGCTCACCATGATGAAATTGAAATGAAGAGTTTACTTTCTCCAATAGTACAAGTTTGTGATGCTATTTCTGGAGCAAGACCAGGTGCAAGACGTCAAGTTTTGGATTCTTATATTCAACGTTTAAAAGATTTAGAAGAAATTGCTTTTGGCTTTACAGGAGTTCAAAAAGCATATGCTATTCAAGCTGGTCGTGAATTACGAGTAATGGTTGAAAGTGATAAAGTAAATGATACAAAAGCGGCTGAATTATCTTTTAGTATTTCACAAAAAATACAAAATGATATGACGTATCCAGGACAAGTAAAAGTTACTGTAATTAGAGAAACTAGAGCTGTGAATGTAGCTAAATAAAAAAGCCCATCTTTAATCTTCTCAAAGGGAAGAAACACTGTTGTGTTTTTAATACTTTTAAAATCTCGTTCTTAATTGAGCGAGATTTTTTATTTATAAACTTGTCACGCTGAAAGCGTCTCACACAAGAGTAATCTTTTTAGTATTTTTTTTCTTTAATAAGAATTTTTTCTTAATTCCTAATTTTCCACAAGAGTAAGAGTCCCTTTCCTTTGGGAAGGCTAGTATAGTCTTAGGGTTTTGCTATTTTCTAGGATGATACGTTTCTACAACTTCTTTTAAATAGCTTGTATCTAAATGAACATAAATTTCTGTTGTGGTAATGCTTTCATGACCTAACATTTGTTGTATCGCTCTTAAATCCGCTCCATTTTTTAATAAATGTGTAGCAAAGGAATGTCTTAATGTATGTGGACTTATTTTTTTATTTAGGTTAATTTTTACAGATAAATCTTTTAAAATTGTAAAAATCATTTGTCTTGTCAAGCCTTTTCCTCTTCTGTTTAAAAATAGAGTGTCTTCAAAACCTTTGCTAGGTTTTAAGTGACTTCTAATTTCAGTAATATATATAGATATGTATTTCTGAGCATTGTAATGAATAGGTACAAAACGTTCCTTATTTCCCTTACCTGTAACTTTTATAAAGCCTTCTTCAAAAAATAAATCAGATAATTTAAGTGAAACTAACTCGCTAACCCTTAAACCACAACTGTACATGGTTTCTAAAATAGTTCTATTTCTTTCACCTTGAGAATGGCTCAAATCAACAGCAGAAATTAATTCATTTATTTCTTCTTCGGATAAAGTATCAGGTAATTTTCTGCCAATTTTCGGAGCTTCTAATAAATCTGTAGGATTCGTTTCTCTGTAATCTTCAAAAACTAAATAATCAAAAAAACTTCTTAATCCTGATATTATTCTTGCTTGGCTTCTTGGATTTACTTTTTTCGCAACTTCATAAATAAATTGCTGTACAATAGTTTTATCAATAGAAATAGGGGTTTCTTCGATATCATTTTCATGAAGAAATAAAGTTAGTTTATCTAAATCTCTAGAATAACTTTCAACAGTATTTTGAGATAAACCACGTTCAATCTTTAAGTATAATTGATAATCTCTTATTGCGTTTTGCCATTTCATATTGTAAAATTACAATTTAAATTTTATGTTTAATAATGTTGATTTGTTTGATTTGCATATTAAGATACTTCTAAAAAATAGATAAAGATTATATATAAAAGGTTTCGTTGGTAAAACATCAATATAGTTCTTAATAATAGTGATTGAGTTAAAATAGAGAGTCACATTATTCTAGTTTTGTGGTATAATCTTAAAAATAAATATAATGAAAAAAGTAATTTTAGTATTCGCTTTAGTTTTAAGTTCTTTAGCTGCAAGCGCACAGTTTTCAGTTAGTGTAAATGCAGGTTTACCTGTTTCAGATGTAGAAGATTATTCTTCTTTTGCATTAAGTGGAGATGTTGGGTATTCGTTTGCAACTGAAAGCAATTTAATGTTAGGAGTTTCTGCAGGGTTTTTAAATTATTTTGGAAAAGACTATGAGGTATTAGGAGCAACTATTGAGGCTGAATCTATACAATATATACCAGTAGCTGGTTCTTTAATGTATAGATTAACAGATAGTTTTTCAGCAGGTTCTAAACTTGGTTATGCATTTGGAGTTGATGATGATAATGATGGTGGATTTTATTACAAACCAATGTTAAGTTATGTGGTTGGTAATGCTACAAGTTTATCGTTATTTTACGAAGGTGTAAGTAATGATGGAATTAACGCCAATAATGTAGGTTTAGGATTTACATTTGGTTTAAATTAATTAATAGAAATTTAAAAATTTATAAGGAGGCAATTTTGCCTCCTTTTTTTGTATAAATAATCTTGTCAATAGAAATAAGAGGAGATTTTATAATATTTTCCACTTAAGATAATAGTAACTTTTCTAAATCTATAAAATAACTTTCAATAGTTTTTTTTGGTAAAACACGTTTAATCTTTAAGTATAATTGATAATCTCTTGTTGCTTTTTCATATTGTAAAATCACGAAACAAAAAAAAACCATCCAGATTAGGATGGTTTTTAAATAAATATTTTAATTTACTTATAATGTACTAGAATAGCTTCCGTTTTTAGGTTGTAAATCTCCAGTAATGATCATTACAAGATCAATAATATACCAAATTCCAAAACCACCTAAAGTTATTAATTTAAGGACACCTAATAAAGTGTATCCTAAATAAAATCTATCAACACCTAAACCTCCTAAAAAGATTGATAACAAAAGTGCTGTTGTTTGACTTTTTCCTGAATATGCAACAGGTGCATAATTAGTAACTTGTTCTTTTTCAACTGTATCACCTTTAATAATTTCAACAGTTCCAACTGTTTTTTTAACAGGAAAAGATGCTTGAGCAGTAAATGAAAACGCTAAAAAAGCAAATAAAAATGTGCAAAGAGTTAATGATTTTTTCATAATAATATTAATTATTTTAGTTAATTTGCCACTAATGTAATTAAAAAATTGCCATGAGAATAAACAAATATTTAATAATTTGCTTTTTTACTTTCTTAAATTTAAATGCTCAAGAGAAGAATCAGTTTGATTATGAGTTACTTGGTGCTGTTATGTTAGATGAAAATCAGTTAATTTCTTATAAAATTCAATTTAATGTTGAAGCTAATAACTTTATTCAAGGATATTCATTAACAGATTTAGATGGAGAAAACGAAACTAAATCTTATATAAGAGGATATTATGATGAAAAAACTGAAAATATAAAATTTAAAGAAAGTGATATTTTATATACAAAATCTAAATTTTTACCTGAAGAATTTTGTTTTATTAGTTTTGAAGGTACCTTTAAAGGTGATTCAAAGAAAAAACTATTAGAAGGTAAATTTGTAGGTATTTATGACGATAAAGATACCTGTGCAACTGGAAATATTAAATTGGTTGGAACAAAATTTGTAGAAAAAAAAGTAAAAAAAATCTATAAGAAAGTAAAGAAAATAGATAAAGTAAAAAAGATAGATAGCACTGTGATTGCAGAGTTAAAACCAGAAAATTTTTTAAAGAAATTTAGCGAAACCAATATAAAATCGGGTGAAAAAGTTTCTGTATTTGTGTATTCTAATAAAATTGATGTTGATATTTGGGATTATGGAATAGAAGATGGAGATATTATAACGATTTTACAGAATGACAAACCTGTTTTAGAAAACTTTAAAGTAACAAGGAAAAAGAAAAGAATTACTTTAGTTTTAAATGAAAAAGAAAATGCATTTAAAATTATAACAGTAAATTCTGGAAAGCTAAAAACAAATACGACTAAATTAAAATTATACGATTTTAGAAGAGAATATGAAGTTGTTGCAAATTTAGAAGAAGGAAAAGCTGCAATAATAAATATTGTAAAACTGAAAGTGAAAACAAGTCCAATTAAAAAATAATAAATATTCAATTTAAAGGAAGCATTTTGCTTCCTTTTCTTTTGCTCAATTTTTAATATCTTTACTTTATGAAAATTATTATTATAAACGGACCCAATCTAAATCTTTTAGGAAAACGCGAACCAGAAATTTATGGTTCAGATACTTTTGAAGATTTTTTTAGAACTTTACAATTAAAGTATAAAGATGTAGAATTGTCTTATTTTCAATCGAATATAGAAGGAGAATTGATTGATAAATTACATGAAGTTGGTTTTTCTTTTGATGGTGTTATTTTAAATGCAGCAGCTTATACGCATACTTCTGTTGGCATTGGAGATGCTGTAAAAGGTATTGAAACTCCAGTTGTAGAAGTGCATATATCTAATATTCACGCTCGTGAAGAATTTAGACAACACAGTTATATCGCTCAAAATGCGAAAGGTGTTTTATTTGGTTTTGGTTTAAAAGGCTATGAATTAGCTATTCAAAGCTTTTTATAAATAAAATAATGCTGTAGATGCTGTTACTAAAAGCATTTGAGTGTTATTTTTTTACATCAACAAACATATAATCGCTTGCAGGTGTTGCTAATTTAGAGTCGTAAATTTCATCAAAATTATAAAAACTATTTTTAGAAGAAAAACTTTTAGCTCCTGTTGAAATGTAAATTAATGTTCTATCCAATAAAGGATCAGAACGTTCGCCTAAAACACCCAAATCGCCATAATTTTCACCTAATTCTACTCCTGGAAAATCGGTACTTGCAGGGATTAATCCACCTGGAAAATTTTTATTGTCTTTATTACTAATTTCAAAAACCAAAGGTTGCATTGCATATCTATGAGCTGTATTTAAATTATCTCCTGTTCTTTGAAAATTATCTGAATCATATAAAGTGATAGAACCCACTTGTTTTCCTCTTGTAGTTTTACCAATTAAAGCAACATCAATATGCGAACTTAAAGAATTAATAACTAATTCTGATGCTGATGCTGATCCATTTGTAACAATAAAATAAACTTTATTTAACCCCAAACTATTAATACTTTCTTGCAAAATAACATTTCCATTGGCATCTGTATTTCTAATTTGATTTGTAAAATTATTAATAAAACGATCTGCAGGAGTTGCATTCGTAACTTTATCATTCCAAACTTCTTGAGAGTATAACAAACCATCAAACTGACCAGTAATCATGCTTCCTAAATACGTTGCAGAACTTACAGATCCTCCAGGATTGTATCTTAAATCTACAATTAAATTATCGATATTTTCTGCCTTAAAATTTGCAAAAGCTGTATTTAGTTGGCTATCGTAATTTCTTGCAAATTGATTGTACATTAAATACCCTATTTTTTGATCTCCATCTGCAATTACTTTTGAAATGGCAATTGGATTTTCTTGAATTTCAGATTTTGATAAAGAAATAGATGTTCCATTTGTAGAAGGATTTCCGTCATTAAAATCAGCTAAACCTATAGTATAATTAGTAGAGTTTCCAAACAACAAGTTGATATAGTTCGTTGTTGTAAGTTGATTTCCATCAATTTGATTGAAAAGCATTCCTCTTTTTACTTCTTTAGCAACAGCATCAGAATTTGGCACTACATAACGCACATAACCATAAACATTTGTGCTTCCGTTTTTATATTGCACTAAACCGAATTCCATTCCATTACTTAAATTGATGCCCTGAAAAGAGTTTTCTAAAGCAATATAATCATCAACAATAACAGAAAAACGATCTTCTGGTCTGTTTAATAAATTTTCGAAAATACTTTCTTGAGAATCAAACCCTCTAAAATAGGTATATAATTCATCAAAATTTGCAAACCTGTTATCTGCTAAATCTGGTACATCCTCTTGCCATAAATAGTATAAATTTAAACCTGACCAAATAAAGTAATTGATGTCATCATCTGTTGTTGGTTCAATTAACGAAGTTTCTGTTCTTTCACAAGAATAAATAAATAGAATTGCTATAAATAATAATGTAATTTTTTTCATCTAATTTGTATTTGGCAAATTTTGCTCAATAAAAACGCCTTTATCAAGCGTTCTTTGTGTGTTAATGCTATTAAATAAATAGTCAAAATTGTTAGGATTACAATTTGTATTAGAAACTGCATTTCCTGTTGAAATATAATTTAGAACACTATTTAAAATAGGGTCTGAATCTTCACCTAAAACGCCTAAATCTAGCACATCTTCGTTTGCACAAAGGTTTATATTTGGCGAAAATCCGTTTTCATAGGTTTGGTCGTTTTTATTTAAGAAACTTAACACAATTGGTTGTAAAGCTACTGTATGAGTTTCGTTTTTTAAAGGAAAATCATAATCATCAGAATTGTATAAAGTGATTGCTCCTGTATTGTTTCCTGCAGTTTGATTCCCAATTATATGAACTTTTATATGTGGTTTTAAACTATTAATTAATAATTCAGTTGCAGAAGAACCTTCAAAATTAGTTCCGTTTAAAATGATATACACATCACTAATATTTAAACTATTGATGTTGATGTTTGAGTTTATTGTTTTAGGAAATTTTGTAAGTAAAGAATCTGGTTGATTCGCCAAAAACCAAGTTTGAGCTTTTGAATTCCATTGCTCTTTTATTAAAATTTCGTCTGCATTTTGTTCAGAAATCATAGCAGCAATTTTTGCAATATTTTTTGCAAAACCTCCAGAGCCAATGTTATATCTGAAGTCTAAAATTAATTTGTTAATTGATTGATTTTTAAAGTTTAAGAATGCGTTATTTAAATCATCAATATAATTTTCAGAAAAATCATTTTGATACATTAAATAGCCAACATTTTCTGCGTTTACAGAAATTAATTTCTCCATAAATGTTGCAGAATATGTGTACGCCTGTTTTTCTAAAGTAACAGTTTTAGTGTTTGGTGTACTTATTGTGCCATCGAAATTTACCATTAATAAAGTAAAATTATCTAAACCATTTAATAGTAAATCTTGGTAATTTGTTTTTGTTAACTGAACACCATCCACAGCAGAAAAATACTCACCTCTAGTAATGTTTTTTGTTGATGCATTAGAATTTGGTAAAATATGAGTAACATATCCTATAACATTATTGTTATTAATTGGACTTGTGATAATACCAAATTCTAAACCATTGGTAAATGCTGTTCTTGCTATTGGTTCTGTAATTGTATTGTAATCTTCTATTAAAGTAGATTTTACATCCGAAGAAATTAATAAATTAGAAAAAAGAGTATTATAATCAGGAAAAGAACTCAAGTAGCTATTTAACTGAGCATCAGAGTTAAAACGAGTATCTGCCAAATCTGGAACTAAATCTTGATGTAAATAATAGGCGTTTAAACCTTTCCAAACAAAATCGCTTACTACTAAATCTTGTGGAACTTCATATTCTTTAGTACAACCTACTATTGTTGAAATACATATTAATAAAAAAATAATTTTGAAATAAATCTTCATGTAAAAAGTCTATAGATTATAGTAAATTTAACGCAATTTAAACTTTTTTAGTATCAATTTAAAATAAGATGTAACAAATTAAATTGTAGGTCGTCTTAATTATGTAAACCTGATATAAGAGATGAAAAAATATCAGAAAAACAACAACAACCAATGAACCAATCAGACTTTTTAAAAGTTGTTTTACCCTTTAAAGATAAGGTCTTTAGATTAGCAAAAAGATTGCTAGTATCTAGAGAAGAAGCAGAAGATGCTACACAGGAACTTATCTTTAAATTATGGAAAAACAAAGAAAAAATTGGCAACTATAATAATGTTGAAGCCTTTGCAATGACCATGACAAAAAATTATTGTTATGATCGCTTAAAAAGTAAGCAAGCAAGCAATTTAACATTAGTACATAGTAATTATAAAGAAAAAGAAACGTCTTTAGATAAGAAGTTGGAATATCAAGACAGTGTAAACCAAGTACATTTATTGATAGAAAAACTACCAGAACAACAAAAAATAATCATTCAATTAAGAGATATTGAAGAATATGATTTTGATGAAATTTGTAAAATGGTAGATATGAAACCAACAGCAGTAAGAGTTGCGTTATCTAGAGCAAGAAAAACAATAAGGGAAGAATTAATTAAAAAACACAACTATGGAGTTAGCTAACATAGAAAAATTAGTAGAAAAATACGAAAATGCAGAAACTTCTTTGCAAGAAGAAGCAATCCTTAATAACTATTTTACAAAAGAGGATGTTGCACCACACTTGCAAGAATACAAATTTATGTTTGCGTATTTTGAAACTGCCAAAGAAGATACCTATACAAAACCCATTAAGTTAGAAACTATAAAATCGAAGAAGAGAAACTTAAAATGGCTTTCTGTAGCAGCGTCTGTAGCACTTTTGTTTAGTGTATTTGTTGGTAAACAACAATTTGATGAATATCAACAAAGAAAAAAAGCAGAAAAAATTTATGCAGATCTTACAAATGGATTAAAACTATTGTCTACAAATCTAAAAAAAGGAGAACAAGCAGTTGCAACTTTATATACTGTTGAAGGCAAAGTAAATGAAGCATTAAAATAATAAACAAGATAAACCAAGTAAAAATAGTAAAACCAAGTAAACACAGTAATTATGAAAAAAATAATAGTATTAATAGCGTTTATAGTAGCACCAATGTTTGCAAACGCACAGAGTATTTTCGATAGTTTAGAAGATATGGATGGAGTAGATATGGTAATTGTTACCAAAGATGCTTTTGAATTGTTAAATAAATTTAAATCGAAAGACATAAAAAGTGATGGTAATGAAGTGATGCAAGCTTTTGAAATCATTAACGACTTAAAAGAGTTTAAAATGTTTTCTACAAGCAACTTAGAAATTGCTTCTAAAATGGAAAAAATGGTAAACTCATCTATTAAAAACTCGAATTTAACGCAATTAATGCGAATTAAACAAGACGATTCTCGTATTAAAATTTACGTAAAAGCCACAAAAAATAAAGATTACGTAAGTGAAGTTTTAATGTTTATAAAAGGGATTGATAAAGAATCAAAAGGAATGTCTGAAGCTATGGTTATGTCTTTAACAGGTAATATAGACATCAACAAAATGTCTGACTTTACAGATAAAATTGTAAAAGAAAATAAGTAAAATTAACCAAGATTAAAAGGTCGGGTTTGTGATAAACTCGGCTTTTTATTTAAAAAAATACACACAATGAAAAAATTAACCATCTTATGTTCTTTAGTATTTTTAGTCGTTTTTGCAAGTGCTTGTAAAAACGAAAAATCGCTACAGAGTTATTTAGTTGAAGCAAATGATAAAGCAGGTTTTTCTTCGATAGATGTTCCTGTAAGTTCGGTATTAAGTCCGAAAGCAGATGTTTCTGATGATGTAAAAGAAACCATTAAAAGCATCAAAAAAATAAATATTGTATTTCTTAAAAAAACGCAAGAAAATGAAACTGTTTATGAAACTGAGAAAGCAACTTTAAAAAATATTTTTAAAGATAACAATGATTATAAGACATTATCATCTATGAAAATGAAAGGAATGAACGTGAACCTATATTATTCTGGAGAAACAGATTCAATTGATGAAATTGTTGCTTTTGGTTATAGTCAAGAAGTTGGAGTAGGTGTTGCAAGGTTATTGGGTGAAAACATGAATCCTGCAAAAATTATGGAAGTGCTTAGTGATATGAATATGGATCTAAATAATTTAGCAGGTTTTAGCGCCATTTTTAAAGGAAAATAAAAAGTAAAAATTTGCATAAAAAAAGAGGGAAATCAATATGATTTCCCTCTTTTTTTATGCTTTGTATTTCGATTTATAATGTTTTTGAAGCTCCAAATATAATTTTCTAAGGAAATACAGAAGAATAAACTGTAGAGACTTTTAGTATAAAATACAGGTTTTACTTCATGATCTGAAACCAATAAATAATAGTTCGTTTTTATAAAAATATTGTCATACGATTATAGTAAGTAATAGTTTATTTATGAATCGTTAAAAGACAGGTAGTTAGCTAAATATATTTTTGTATATTTATATTATCAACCAAAAACTTAAAACAATGAAAAATTATGCCTTACTTTTTGTATTACTTTTTTCTGGAATGATTATTTCTGCTCAGGAAAAAACTTTTAACGATATTTTTCAGTATAAAACAGGAAATAATGATGGTAAAGATTTAACAATAGAATTTGCAGGTATTTATTTCACTTATATGAATGACCCACAATATAAAGAAAGAGCTAAGGTTATTTCTGAGGGTGATTTTATAATGTATAATGGAAATAAATATTATAAAAATGATATTGGACAAGATGTTTTTAATAAAGTAAAAATGGGTTTGGTAAATATTCAATTTGATATTTATCAAGGTTCAAGCCGAGTATCAACAGTTCGAAGAAATAATGTTAGTACTTCAGCAGGGTTAATTCAATATGGGTATTTTTGGCGTACATTATGGCCAGGAGTAAGCGCGGAAAATGCAAAAAATATTTACGAAAAGGGATTTACTGTAAAAAATGTAAAAATTTATGATGTTAAGTTTAATGTATATCCTATAAAAGATTTATTAGCTAAAAGGAAAAGAAAAGCAGAAGCTAAAGTCAGAGAAGAGGAACGATTAAGAGTTGAAGCAGAGAAGAAAAAAATTGAAGAAGAAAGATTGCAGGTTGAAGCTCAAAAAAAAGAAGAGGAACGATTGAGGTTAGAAGCTGAAGCAAAGAAAAAAGAAGAGGAAAGGTTAAAAAAACTTGAAATAGAAAACAAAAAAAATGAATCTCGAGAGAAAAGATTTGAAGAAGAAAAAAAAGAAGAAAATAGGCAAGCTGAAATAGAGGCGAATGAAAGAAAGGAAGAATTAAGATTAAAAAAAGAAGCCATAGATCGAAATCTTGAAATAGAAAAAAAACGAATAGAAAAAGAATCTGCAGATAATGCAGCAGTTAGAAGAAGGCTTGCAGAGAGAAGAAAAGAAGAGGAAGCAAGAAAAAAGAGAGAATTTGAAAAAAGCAGGAAAAAAGTAGAAAAATCTTTAGGAACTGCATTCTCTTCTGGAATAACATCTTTAGTTGATGGTGGAGGGTCTTTAAAATTTGTGTATGGAATTAGAACTGTAGAAGGAGATGAACCTATAAGAAGTCCTTTAGGTGCTTCTACTCTAGAGGTTGGTACAGGTTTTGGAAGAATTGGTGTGTCTGTTGGGTTTAGTTTAGTAGATAACCAAGATGAGTTAAATACGGATACCGATAATCGAAGAGAAAGAGCTTCTGGAGGTACTTGGGCTTTTGGATTGGATGTAACAATCTTCAAATTTAAATTTTTAAATAGTGATGCTGACTTTGGAATTAATGGAGAGTATGGTTTTGGAAATTTAGATTTTGAAGTGACTTCTTCCTCAAGTGATTTTAACATAGAATATGCAACGAGTTTTTATGGAGTTGGAGCACAATTAAAGTTTTTAAATTTTCTTTATGTTACGTATGGTTATGGAAAATATACAACCGAAGAAACAAGAATTAGCAACAATACCAATGTTTTAGATCCAGTTGATGGTTTTTATACAAAACTTGGTTTTGGTGTCAAATATGATTTTGGATATTAGAGAACAAAATGAATAATTTAATTTTATCCAAACTTTAAATTTCAATTTAAAGCATAAAAAAAGAGGGAAATCAATAAGATTTCCCTCTTTTTTTATGCTTTGTGTTTCGAATTATAATTCTAAAGAAACACCAAAAATAATTTGATTTGTTCTATTGTCAACTCTTTGAGTATTCGCAAAGTTCGCTTCGTTTTCAGATAAACCTCTTTCCCATCTTACATCAAGTCCTAATTTACCAAACTCTACACCAGCACCAAATTGTACACCTACAGAAAATTTATCAAAATCATCAGTAGATAAATTATCAAAACTAATCGTGTCGTCTAAAATATATTGAAAAGAAGGACCAACAAATGCATTGGCAAAACCTAAAAACTTTTTCCCTATTAAAACAGGGACATCAATTTTTTTGAATGAATAATCTTCACTGCCACTTTGTTGTTCAAATTCGGTTTTTACTTGTGTATATACAATTTCTGGTCTTACATATAAACCTAAAACTGGTAAGTTACCCCTAAACCACAAACCTGCATGAAATCCAGTTTTAGCGCTTGCGCCATCTGCAATATCATTGGTTGCATCTTTAAAAGATTCTTTACCATTGTTGTTATAGTTAATACCTCCTTTAATACCAAAATCTACTTGAGCATTCGTAAATTGACTTATTCCAAAAGCCAACACAAAAAATAATACTATTTTTTTCATAATTATTTGATTTAAGTTATTTTTAGTAGAACGTTATTATTTTCTAGAAATTACTTTTTTAACTGCTTTTATTACAGCTTCTGCATCTAAACCATACTTTTTCATTAATTGTTCTGGAGTTCCAGATTCACCAAAAGTATCATTAGTTCCAACAAATTCTTGAACTGTTGGTGCATTTAAAGATAATGTTCTTGCAACACTTTCTCCTAAACCACCAATAATGTTATGTTCTTCTGCAGTAACAATACAACCTGTTTTTGCAACAGATTTTAAGATGATTTCTTCATCTAAAGGTTTAATTGTATGAATGTTTATTACTTCTACAGAAATCCCTTCAGCTTCTAACTGTTCTGCTGCTTGTAAAGATTCCCAAACTAAATGACCAGTTGCAACAATGGTTACATCTGTTCCTTCTGTTAATAAAATTCCTTTTCCAATTTCAAATTTAGCATCTGCTGGCATAAAAACTGGCACTTTTGGTCTTCCAAAACGTAAGTAAACTGGTCCATCAAATTCTGCAATTGCAATTGTTGCTGCTTTGGTTTGGTTATAATCACAAGGATTTATAACTGTCATTCCTGGCAACATTTTCATTAAACCAATATCTTCTAGGATTTGGTGTGTTGCACCATCTTCACCTAAAGTAACTCCTGCATGAGATGCACAAATTTTTACGTTTTTACCAGAATAAGCAACAGATTGACGAATTTGATCATACACTCTTCCTGTAGAAAAATTAGCAAAAGTTCCTGTAAAAGGAATTTTACCTCCAATTGTTAAACCAGCTGCAATACCAATCATATTTGCTTCTGCAATACCAATTTGAAAAAATCTTTCAGGATTTTCTTTTATAAATTGATCCATTTTTAAAGAACCAATTAAATCTGCACATAAAGCAACAACATTTGGATTTGTTCTCCCTAATTCTGTTAGTCCATCACCAAAACCTGAACGTGTATCTTTCTTTTCTGTGAATGTGTATTTCATTATTGTAAATATATAATTTATAAAATTTGCGTAAAAATAAACTTTTATTTCTCTTTAAAGAACATAAAAGAGATTTTAGCGTAAAGATTTTTCAACAGAGAAAAATATCAAGTAAAAATTGTTAATTTGATTGTAAAAAAGGGATTTTCTTATAGTTTCATGAACTCTTCATACAATTTATGAACAGGCAAACCAACTACGTTAAAATAACTTCCTTCAATTTTATCGATTCCAATAAAACCAATCCATTCTTGAATTCCATACCCTCCAGCTTTGTCAAAAGGTTTATAATTTTTGATGTAATAATTTATTTCTTCATCAGAAATTTCTTTAAAATAAACCGAAGTTACATCACTAATAATCTTTTGAAAATTGTTGTTTTTTATACTGATAGATGAAATTACCTCATGTTTTTTTCCTGATAAAGATTGTAGCATTTTAAAAGCATCAGCTTCATCTTTTGGTTTTCCTAAAGCTTCGTTTTCGAGCCAAACAATGGTGTCTGAAGTAATTAAAAGATCTTTATCAGATAAATTTGTAAATGCTTTCGATTTTAAATCGGCTAAAAACTCAGTAATTTCTACGCCTTTTAATTCTTTAGGATAAATTTCTTCAACTTCTTTGAGTTGAATTGTAAAATCGAGATTTAAATCTTTAAAAAACTGTTGTCTTCTTGGAGATTTAGAAGCTAAAATTATATGATAATTTTTAAGTTTTTCTTTGAGCATAGAGAATATTAAGTATTAAATTTCTTTTTAATTCTGTCTAAATCACGCTTATTGTCTCTATCTTTTATCACATTTCGTTTGTCATGTGTTTGCTTCCCTTTTGCTAAAGCAATTTCTAACTTCGCAAAACCTCTATCGTTTATAAAAAGTTTTAGAGGTACAATAGTGTTTCCTTTTGCTTCTACATCCTTTTTTAAACTACGTAATTCACGTTTGTTCATTAATAATCTTCGTTCGCTTTTTGGTTTATGATTAAAATGATGGCCAAACATATATTCTTGAATGTACATATTTACAATAAACAATTCTCCACGATCATTAAATTCACAAAAACTTTCTGTAATTCTTGCCTGACTTAGTCTTATAGATTTTATTTCGGTTCCTGTTAACTGAATTCCAGCAACAAATTTGTCGAGAATTTCAAATTCGAAACGCGCTTTTTTATTCTGTATGTTAATTTTTTTCTGCAACGTTAAATTGTTTTTTTATGATGATTTATGTTATAGAAAAACATAAAATATCGATAAATTTTAAGTTTATAATCAATTTAACAAAGATACATTTTTACATTCAAGAAAGAAATGTAATTTTGAAATCTATTTTCGACCAATCAAAAAAAAACTTTAATGAAATATTTAGTATTCCTTTTTTCTATTCTTTTATTTTCTTGCTCATCAGCAGACAAAAAATTAACAGCACAACAAATTATTGATAAAACTATAATTGCTTCAGGTACAGATAAAGTTGAAAACTCAGAGATTACTTTCAAATTTAGAGATCATACGTATGCTGCAATCAGAGAAAATGGCAAATTTGAATTATCTAGAGAAATAGATACGATTAAGGATGTTTTAACCAATGATGGTTTTAAACGTTTTGTAGATGGAAATGAAGCTGAAATTGACGAAGAAATGAGTCAAAAAATCACAAATTCCATTAATTCTGTGCATTATTTTTCTGTGTTGCCTTTTGGTTTGAATGATAAAGCTGTTCGTAAAAAACTACTGCCATCAACAAGTATAAATGGCAAAGAATATTATAAAGTTGAAGTTTCTTTTGTAGAAAATGGAGGAGGAGAGGACTTTGAAGATATTTTTATTTATTGGATAGGAAAACAAGATTTTTTAATTGATTATTTAGCTTATTCATATCATACAAATGGAGGTGGAAAACGTTTTAGAGTTTTAAAAGAGCAATGCAATAGAAACGGAATTCGTTTTGTTGATTATCAGAATTACAAACCGTTATCAAAAGAAATAAAACTAAGTAATTTAGATGAAGCTTTTGAGAACGATCAACTTAAAATAATCTCAGAAATTGTTCTGGAAGATATTAAGGTTGAGATTTTAGACTAGTTTTTTTTGGAGCTATTTCCAGCTTGGAATTTATCTTGAGCGCAGTCGAAAGGTTTCAATCTGGGCTAAACTAGTTTGCCAATTTTTGGTTTTAAAGAAAGCAATTATTTCTCTATTTTCTCAACAGAACTTGTTTTATCATCACCAGAAATAGTTACTTTATAAAGACTTGCATTGTCATTGTCATCCATATTTTCGTATCTCTTTTCGCCTAAAATTTGATTGGCAAAAACAGGTGTTGTGTTACTATGACCAACAACTAAAATAGTTTTTCCTTTTGAATTTGCTTGAAAAACTGAATCGTACATTTTTGATGGATTGTAGAATTCAATTTCTAAGCTTTTACTCATTGCTGTTGGTGTTGCAGTTTGAATGGTTCTATTGTAATTAGTAGAATACACAGCATCTAATTCAATATCCTTAAAATAAGTTGCCCATCTTTGTGCTCTTTTTTCACCTTCGTTACTTAAGTTTGGATTTTTATTTGCCTTATCAAATTTATCTTTTTCTGAATGACGAATTAAGTAAAACGTTGTAGTTTCATCAGAAGAACAAGAAACTAAAAGACTAAAAACAAAGATAAAAAGGAAGAAATATTTTTTCATAAGGTTGAGATTGAATGCCAAATATACTTAAAAAAGAAAAAGTGACACTTTTTCAAGCATCACTTTTTCCAAACGAACTAACCAAACTAAATTATTATAACTCTTCTACCAAATCACTTTGATTTCTAAAAACCAATTTATCATCAAAAGCATCTAGTAAAATAATGCTGTCTGTGGTTATCTTTCCTGATAAAATCTCTTTAGAAAGTTGATTTAACACTTCTTTCTGAATAACTCTTTTTACAGGTCTTGCTCCAAATTCTGGCTGATATCCCTTTTTAGCCAAATAAGTAATAGCTTCATCTGTAGCATCTAAAGTAATTTCTTGTTTGCCAATCATTTTCTTTAAATGCTCAATTTGTAGTTTTACAATTTGAAAAATATCCTTTTCATTTAAAGGTGTAAACATGATTACATCATCAATTCTGTTTAAGAATTCTGGTCTAACAGATTGTTTTAATAATCCCATCACTTCAATTTTAGCCAATTCTGTAACCGCTTCTAAATCTGCTTTAGGATCTGCGAATTTCTCTTGAATAATATGGCTTCCCATATTTGATGTCATGATAATAATCGTGTTTTTAAAATCTGCAACTCGTCCTTTATTATCTGTTAATCTTCCTTCATCTAAAACTTGCAACAATACATTAAAAGTATCTGGATGCGCTTTTTCAATTTCATCTAACAAAACCACAGAATAAGGTCTTCTTCTTACAGCCTCTGTTAATTGTCCACCTTCATCATAACCTACATATCCTGGAGGTGCACCAACCAATCTACTTACAGCGTGTTTTTCTTGATATTCACTCATATCAATCCTGGTCATGGCATTTTCATCATCAAACATATATTCTGCTAATGCTTTTGCTAATTCCGTTTTTCCAACACCAGTTGTTCCTAAAAACAAGAAACTACCAATTGGTTTATTTGGGTTTTGCAAACCAGCTCTAGATCTTCTCACAGCATCAGAAACAGCAACAATAGCTTCTTCCTGACCCACAACTCTTTTATGGAGTTGCTGTTCTAATTTCAGCAATTTTTCACGTTCAGATTGAATCATTTTAGTCACAGGAACTCCAGTCCATTTTGCAACAACTTCTGCAATATCATCATAAGTTACTTCCTCTTTTATCAACGATTTTTCAGATTGATTTTCTGCCAAAACTTTTTGAAAACCTTCTAAATCTTCTTGAGCTTGTTTAATTTTTCCATATCTAATTTCTGCAACTTTTCCATAATCTCCTTCACGTTCAGCTCTTTCAGCTTCTGCTTTAAAATCTTCTATGGCTGCTTTTGCATTCTGAATATTATCTACAACTTCTTTTTCAGATTTCCATTTTGCGTTCATTTCATTACGCTCTTCTTTCAAATTTGCCAAATCAGAACGTAAAGATTTTAATTTAACTTCGTCATTTTCACGTTTAATCGCTTCAATTTCAATCTCTAACTGCATCACTTTTCTATCTAAAACATCTAATTCTTCTGGTTTAGAGTTGATTTCCATGCGCAATTTAGCCATAGCTTCATCCATTAAATCGATGGCTTTATCTGGCAAAAATCGGTTTGTAATATATCTTTGAGACAATTCTACAGCACCAATAATGGCTTCATCTTTAATACGAACTTTATGATGTGTTTCATATTTATCTTTAATTCCTCTTAAAATAGAAATTGCACTTTCTGTATCTGGTTCGTTTACTTGTACTTTCTGGAATCTACGTTCTAAAGCTTTGTCTTTTTCAAAATATTTTTGATATTCATCTAAAGTTGTTGCGCCAATTGCACGTAATTCTCCACGAGCCAAAGCAGGTTTTAAAATATTGGCTGCATCCATAGCTCCATTTCCTCCTCCAGCACCAACTAACGTATGGATTTCGTCAATAAAAAGTACAATATCTCCATCTGAAGAAGTTACTTCTTTGATGACTGCTTTTAAACGCTCTTCAAATTCTCCTTTGTATTTTGCACCCGCAATTAAAGCGCCCATATCTAAAGAAAAAATTAATTTGTCTTTTAGATTTTCTGGAACATCTCCATCTACAATTCTGTGTGCTAAACCTTCTGCAATTGCAGTTTTACCTGTTCCTGGTTCACCAACCAAAAGCGGATTGTTTTTTGTTCTACGTGATAAAATCTGTAATAATCTACGGATTTCTTCATCTCTACCAATTACAGGATCTAATTTTCCGTTTTTCGCTAATTCGTTTAAATTTTTAGCAAATTTATTTAGCGAATTATACGTTTCTTCTTGAGATTGAGAAGTTACTCTTTCACCTTTTCTCAATTCTTCTATGGCTGCTTTTAAATGCTTTTCTGTAACTCCTTGGTCTTTTAAAACTTGGGCAATATTACTTTTCGATTTAAAAATTGCCAAGATTAAATGTTCAATAGAAACATAATCATCTTTCATGTTTTTTGCAATCACAGAAGCTTCAGTTAAGGTTTTATTTGCCTCTCTAGAGATCATTAATTCTGCTCCAGAAACTTTTGGCAAACTTTCTAACTGTTTATCAACAATCTGATTTACAATATCAATGTTGATGTTTAATTTCTTCAATAAAAAAGGAAGCACGTTTTCATCAACTTGTGTTAAAGCCTTAAATATATGCTCGTTTTCTATTTGATTATGACCAAAACCTTGCGCAATCTGTTGCGCCATTTGTATGGTCTCTTGCGATTTTGTGGTATAATTATTAAAATTCATTTTCTTTATATTTTTTTGAAGGATTCTTTAATTCCTTCTGTTGGTTTATATGTTTTACAGTTGATAATTGTCAATAATAATACCAATTGATATTTGTCTTTAAAACAAGTCAAATTGTCTTGTTAAGTATTGTTGTTACTGACTTTTTGACGGGTTAAAGTTTCTTATCTTTGCATTATAAAAACTTAAAATACATAAAATGGGTATATTTAACAGCATGTTTGGAGGTAGTAAAGATGAAAAATCAAAAGAGGAAAAAAAGTCATACTTAAACTGGCTTCCTTTAACATCTTTAGATCAGTTAGAAGAAATTAAAGAGCAATCTAAAACAAACGCAGTTTTAATTTTTAAACATTCTACAAGATGTGGAATTAGTAAAATGGTTATAAGACAGTTTGAGAATTTGTTTACAGAAGAACATCAAAATTTAAAAGTTTATTATTTAGATTTATTAAATTACAGAGATATTTCTACAGAAGCAGGTATCATATTTCAAGTTATGCACCAATCGCCACAATTAATTGTGGTTAAGAATGAAGTTTCTGTGTATCATGCATCACATTCTGACATCACTGAAACAAATTTAACAAGATTTGTATAGGATAAACTTGCATTAAACCTTATTTAAGTCTTATTTTTGTATTCTAAATTTTTACACTTTTGGCAGATTTAAAAACTTCAGAACCTATTATCGGAAAAGAATTATATGGATATCAACAAGATGCTCTTACAGAGATTTTTCAGCGATTTGATTCCACTCCACAAGATTATCACTTGTTATACCAACTACCTACTGGTGGTGGAAAAACGGTTATATTCTCTGAGATAGTAAGACGTTATATCCAAAAGTTTAACAAAAAAGTACTTGTCTTAACGCACAGAATTGAATTAAGTAAACAAACTTCCAGAATGTTGAAGGAGTTTGGTGTGAAAAATAAAATAATTAATTCTACAGCAAAATTAGACGACCAAGAGGACTTTAATTGTTTTGTTGCCATGGTTGAAACCTTGAAAAATAGGTTAAATGATGATAAACTTGATATTTCTGATATTGGTTTAGTAATTGTTGATGAGGCACATTACAACTCTTTTACAAAGATTTTTAAATTCTTCCATGATTCTTTTATTTTAGGAGTTACAGCAACACCTTTAAGTTCTAACATTAAATTACCAATGTATGAGAACTATCAAGAATTGTTTGTGGGGGAATCTATACAAGATTTAATTGAGAGTAATTATTTAGCAAAAGCAAATTTATATTCTTACAATGTTGGGTTAACTTCTTTAGAAGTTGGTGCAAATGGAGATTATACTGTAAAGTCTTCTGAAGATTTATATACAAATTCAGACATGCTTTCTAAATTAGTTTCGGCTTATGAAGAAACTGCAAAAGGAAAGAAAACTTTAATTTTTAACAACGGTATTAATACTTCTATTCAAGTTTTTCATGCGTTTAAAAAAGCGGGGTATCCAATTGCACATTTAGATAATACCAACACAAAAAAAGAAAGAGAACTTATTTTAAAATGGTTTCATAAAACGCCAGGAGCAATTATTACTTCTGTAAGTATCTTAACCACTGGTTTTGATGAACCAAGTATTGAGGCTATTATTCTAAACAGAGCAACAAAATCGTTGACTTTATATTACCAAATGATTGGTCGTGGTTCTCGTATTTATAATAACACAAACACGTTTGATGTTATTGATTTAGGGAATAACTTTCACAGATTTGGTCCTTGGGGAGCAGATTTAGATTGGCAGAAAATGTTTAGAGCACCAGATTATTATCTGAATGCTATTTTATCTGACGAAGAAATTGAAAGTACTTTTAGATACGAATTACCTGCAGATGTTAAAAAGGAGTTCGCAAAGTCTAAAGATACTTATTTCGATATGAAAAAAGTATATATTGATACCATTCGTTCTGGAGAATCCTCTAAACGTGTCTTAGAGAAATCAATTGTACATCATGCTAAAATGTGTATAGAAAATAGCGAAGATGTTTTTGATGCGCTAATTTTAGCAAAAATGCTAGGAGAGGAGATTGATGACAGAATTAATAGATATGCAAAATGTATTTCTAAAAGCACACATAACTTTGTTACTTGGTTAAAAGACGATTACAGGAAGAAATTAAATACCTATTTAAGAGAAAACTTCGACGAAGACTTTGAAGAAATTCATGGATTCCCTCCTGAAGAGTAGTATTTATAGTAAAAAAAAAAAGTGAAAATATTTTTCACTTTTTTTTTTGATTTGTATTTTGTATTGATAAATATTTTACATTTGATTTAATTATTAAAATTAAAATGTTTAATTTTTCTTATTTCGATAGTAGTTATTTCTTGGAGGTATATGATTATAAAGCATTTTGGAAATGCGACGAAAAAATTAAGGTATCTCCATTTTCTCTTCCACAAAAGTTGTTGCTTTTTTCAAAGCTGCATGTTATTTACTTGAAAATATTACAGTGATAAATCTTTTTTAGGGTTGTCTTTTCTATTCTAAATCATTAAGTTTGTTTTAGTTTAGTTTTTATATCATTTAATAATTTAATAAATAATAGTGAATACAAAGTATATAGATTTAATCGAACAAACATTCGACTTTCCACAAGAAGAATTTAAAACAGAAAATAATAAATTATTTTGGCATGGTATCAATTTAATGGAATTAACAGCTGAGTATGGGGCTCCATTAAAATTTACGTACTTACCAAAAATATCAGAAAATATCAAGAAAGCAAAAGGGTGGTTCCAAAATGCTATTGATAAACATGATTATAAAGGAAAATACTTTTATAGTTATTGTACAAAAAGTTCTCATTTTAAACATATTTTAAATGAAGCTTTAAATAACGACATTCATATAGAAACATCCTCTGCTTTTGATATTGATATTGTAAACAATCTTAAAAAAGAAGGCAAAATAAAAGATGATACGTATGTGATTTGTAATGGTTTTAAAAGAGACCAATACGTTAAAAACATCGGAAATTTAATTGAGTCTGGTCATAAAAATTGTATTCCAATTATCGATAATTTCGAGGAAATGGCTTTGATTCAAGAAGAGACTAAAAAGAAGTTTAAAGTTGGGATTAGAATTGCATCTGAAGAAGAACCTAAATTTGAATTTTATACTTCTAGATTAGGAATTGGCTATAAAAACATCGTTTCTTTCTATGAAAGAGAAATTGCAAAAAATAAGCAGGTAGAATTAAAAATGTTGCACTTTTTTATCAATACTGGTATTAAAGACAATGCTTATTATTGGAACGAATTGATGAAATGTTTAAAAGTTTACATCAACTTAAAAAAAGTATGCCCAACATTAGATAGTTTAAATATTGGTGGTGGTTTTCCGATCAAAAATTCGTTAGCTTTTGACTATGATTATGAGTATATGATTGATGAAATCGTAAATCAAATTAAAGATGCTTGTGAAAACGCAGAAGTAGATGTGCCAAATATTTATACTGAATTTGGGAGTTTTACAGTTGGTGAATCTGGAGCCGCTATTTACGAGGTTTTATATCAAAAGAAACAAAATGATAGAGAGCTTTGGAACATGATTAACTCATCTTTTATTACAACATTACCAGATTCATGGGCAATTAACAAACGTTTTATAATGTTGCCTTTAAATAAATGGAATCTTAAATATGAGCGTGTTTTATTAGGTGGTTTAACGTGTGATAGTGATGATTATTACAATTCAGAACAACACATTAATGGTATTTATTTACCTGTTTATGAAAAAGATAAACCTTTATATATTGGCTTTTTCAATACAGGTGCTTACCAAGAATCTATTGGTGGTTTTGGTGGTTTGCAACACTGTTTAATTCCACATCCAAAACATCTTATTATTGATAGAGATGAAAATGGGGAATTAAAAATAAAACTATTTAAAGAACAACAAAAAAGTAGCGAATTATTATCAATATTAGGATATTAAATTAAAAAAATACAAAGGTTTAACTTCTTTGATTATAAACAATAAAATGAACACAAATAAAACGTATGCAGGTATTCCACAAGAATTTGGAAACCTATCAACATCAAAAATTGTAATTATTCCTGTTCCTTATGATGGAACAAGTACTTGGCAAAAAGGTTCTGATAAAGGACCAAAAGCTTTTTTAGATGCGTCTGAAAATATGGAATTGTATGATATTGAAACCGATTCTGAAGTTTACAAAGAAGGTGTTTACTTGTCTCAACCAGTAACAGAAAATTCTTCACCAGAAGCAATGGTAGAAGCTGTGCATCAAGAAACAAAAAAATACATAAACAGAAACAAATTTGTGACTGTTTTTGGTGGTGAGCATTCAATTTCTATTGGAACAATTAGAGCTTTTAACGAATGTTTTAGCGATTTAACTGTGTTACATATAGATGCGCATGCAGATTTACGTAAAGAATACGATGGCTCTAAATGCAACCACGCTTGTGCAGTATATGAAGCAAATTCTACAACTAATTTAGTGCAAGTTGGTATTAGAAGTATGGATATTTCTGAAAAAAGAAGCATGAATCTAGACAAAGTTTTCTTTGCTCATGATATGGCTGTAAACGAAGGTTGGATAGATGATGTTGTAGATCAATTAAGTACTAACGTGTTTATTACGTTCGATTTAGATGCTTTGGATCCATCAATTATGCCAAGTACAGGAACTCCAGAACCAGGAGGATTGTTCTATTATGAAACCTTAGAATTCTTAAAAACTGTTTTTGAACAAAAAAATGTAGTTGGTTTTGATATGGTAGAATTGTGTCCTAACGAAAATGAAAAATCATCGGACTTTTTAGCTGCAAAATTATTCTACAAAATGTTGAGTTATAAGTTTGCTTCTAATGATGATTCTTATGATAATACAGATGATAAAAATGTTGATAATCCATTTAGCAAATTATCGAAATTTAAAAATGACGATGACGATTTTTAGTCAAATATAAATGATAAAAACAATTGAAAATATAGACTTGCAGTACTTAACTATTGATGATTATCAAGAGTTAAAACAAGCAATGATTGAGATTTACACCAGTATGGAAAATACTTATTGGGAAGAATCTCAAATACAATCTTTAATTACAAAATTTCCAGAAGGTCAGATTGTTATAAAAATTAATGGGCAATTAGCAGGTTGTGCTTTATCAATCATGGTCGATTATGACAAATTTGATGAAACACATACCTATGAAGATATTACAGGAAATTTTACCTTTAGCACACATGATGCAGAAGGAGATGTTTTATATGGAATAGATGTTTTTATAAAAAAAGAATTTAGAGGTTTACGTTTAGGGAGACGTTTGTACGATTACCGAAAAGAAATCTGTGAAACGCTAAATTTAAAAGGAATTGTTTTTGGAGGTAGAATGCCAAACTACCATAAGTTTGCTGCAGAAATATCACCTAAAGAATATTTAGAACGTGTAAAACGTAAAGAAATTTACGATCCTGTTTTAAATTTCCAAATCTCTAATGATTTTCATCCCTCTAAAATTTTAAAAGGATATTTAGAAGGGGATGCAAATTCTGGTGAATTCGCAGTTTTGTTGGAATGGGATAATATTTATTATCAGAAAAAATCTAAAAAAGCAGCCACTAAAAAAACAGTGGTTCGTTTAGGATTAATTCAATGGCAAATGCGTTTGTACAAAGATTTGGACGAACTAATGGAACAAGCTGAGTTTTTTGTAGATTCTGTTTCTGCTTACAGATCAGATTTTGCATTATTTCCTGAGTTTTTTAATGCGCCTTTAATGGCAGAGTTCAATCACTTGCCAGAATCGCAAGCCATTAGAGAATTAGCAAAATTCACACCAGAAGTAGTAGAGCGTTTTTCTAAATTGGCAATCTCTTACAATATCAATATTATTACTGGTAGTATGCCAGAAATTAAAGGAGATTTACTGTATAATGTTGGTTATATTTGTAAAAGAGATGGTACAAAAGAACGTTACGAAAAACTGCATGTTACTCCAGATGAAGCAAAAATATGGGGAATGCAAGGTGGAAATGAGTTAAAAACATTCGACACAGATTGTGGTAAAATTGGTGTTTTAATTTGTTACGATTCAGAGTTTCCAGAATTAAGTAGATTGTTAGCAGATGAAGGTATGGATATTTTGTTTATTCCTTTTTTAACAGATACTCAAAATGGCTACTCAAGAGTTAGGCATTGTGCACAAGCAAGAGCTATTGAAAACGAGTGTTATGTAGCGATTGCAGGAAGTGTTGGTAATTTACCAAAAGTAAATAATATGGATATTCAGTATGCGCAATCTATGGTATTTACGCCATGTGATTTTTCTTTTCCAGCAAATGGTATAAAAGCAGAAGCAACCACAAATACAGAAATGATTTTAATTGCTGATGTGGATTTAGATTTATTAAAAGATTTGAATCAATTTGGAAGTGTACGTAATTTAAAAGACAGAAGAACCGATATTTTTGAAGTAAGAAAAGTATCAAAAAAATAAAAAGATATGAGTAAACCAATTACAAATTTTATTGAAAAATACTTTTTACACTTTAATGCAGCAGCTTTAGTGGATGCAGCAAAAGGGTATGAAGACCAGTTAAAAAAAGGAAACAAAATGTTAGTTTCTTTAGCTGGTGCAATGAGTACAGCAGAATTAGGAAAGATTTTTGCAGAAATGATTCGTAAAGATAAAGTGCAAATTATTTCTTGTACTGGTGCAAATTTAGAAGAAGATGTGATGAATTTAGTAGCACATTCTCACTACAAAAGAGTTCCTAACTATAGAGATTTAACACCTCAAGATGAGTGGGATTTATTAGAGAAAGGCTTAAATAGAGTTACAGATACGTGTATTCCTGAAGAAGAAGCTTTTAGAAGAATTCAAGAACATATTGTAAAAATATGGAAAGATGCAGAAGCTAAAGGAGAACGTTATTTGCCACATGAATACATGTACAAATTATTGTTATCTGGAGTTTTAGAGCAGTATTATGAAATAGACATCAAAGATTCTTGGATGTATGCAGCAGCAGAAAAAAACTTACCAATAATCTGTCCTGGTTGGGAAGATTCTACCATGGGTAATATTTTTGCTTCTTATGTTATGAAAGGTGAGTTGAAAGCAACTACCATGAAATCTGGAATTGAATACATGACATTTTTAGCAGATTGGTATACAGATAATGTAGGTTCAGGAATTGGATTTTTCCAAATAGGAGGAGGAATTGCAGGAGATTTTCCAATTTGTGTAGTACCAATGTTATACCAAGATATGGAAAGAACAGATACACCTTTTTGGAGTTATTTCTGTCAGATTTCAGATTCTACCACAAGTTATGGTTCGTATTCTGGAGCAGTTCCTAACGAAAAAATTACTTGGGGAAAACTAGATATTAACACACCAAAGTTTATTATTGAAAGTGATGCAACTATTGTAGCACCTTTAATATTTGCTTACCTTTTAGAAATGTAATTATTATGAAAAGAATAATTGTAGAATACGCGAAATTAACAACGGACATCCTAGATATGTTAATTGAAAAATATCCTGATGGATATGATTATAGTGATGTTATTTCCTTTAAAAACTCAAAAGGAGAAACCGTAAAAGCTATTGAAGTTAAAACTGAAGACACTATTTATTTAGTAAAAATTAGTGAGCGTTTAGAAAATGCCATGGAAGAATATGCAGATGATGAAGACTTCTTTGAAGATAATGACGATTTTGATGCAAATTTACCTGATGACGATGATGAGGATTAAATCCTTATAAACAGTATCCATAAAAATAGCTCTGAATTTTCAGAGCTATTTTTTTTTGATGCAACTTATTCTAAATGGATAGATGCATATTTTTCAATAGCTTTTTTTAGACTTTCGGAAAGTGTTTTTAGCCAGTTTAAATGATTAGAGATCAAATAGGCTTCTTGAAGCTGATGTAACGTTTCTGTATCCAATTCCTTATTCCCTTTTTTGATGTTTTCATCTCTTAAATTTGATAGTTTTTTATAGGTGTCAAATAACTTGTGATGAGCATCTTCATTCTTTTTTGCATCAATATTTTTATCAATTTGTATGCGTTCTAAAATATCAGAAGACAATTGCAAGTTTCCAGAAATTTTATGAATTAGTTGTTTAAAATTTTCAGAAGCAGGTGTTGTTTTATGGTTGATGATAAAATTACCAATGGCAGCAATTGCAGAAATCATAGTTTGATTAATCGTTACAATCTCATATATCAATTGAAATTCTTTTTGTTTTGATTTAGGATCTTGTGTTAATCTTTGAAAAGAGGCATTCAAATTACTCACTGCAAGAAATGCATCTTTCCTTGCCAAGTTGTAATCAAGTTTTTGCGCTTTTGGATTCTCATACAATACCTGTGCTGCTAAAAGGTATTTTTTATTCATCTTTAAAGCATTTAAAACAATTTGACTCAAATTATCGGCTTCCCAAGAAGGTAAAATTATATAATTGGCAACCACAGCAATAATAGCTCCAATAACGGTATCTACTATACGATATTGAATTACTTCAAAAGCATTTGGATTTATCAATGAGTATAAAAAAATGATACTAATGGTAACAAATGCAGCTGCAGATTTATAATTTTGCTGAATCAATGAAAAAGATAAAACCAAAGAAATAAAGGCCAACACTGCATATACTATTTCATTTTGGGTCAATAAAACAATACAAAAAGCAATGATAGCACCAATAATTGTTCCGATAACTCTGTCTTTTGAGCGCTCTTTTGTCAAACCATAATTAGGTCTCATGATTACAATTACAGTCAACATAATCCAATAAGCATTTTGGATTTCTAAAGTATATCCTAAAAGATAGGTAAAGACAATTGCAATTGTAAGTCGTAGAGAATGCCTAAACATTTTAGATTTTAGACTTAAGTTTTGCGTTAAAACATTCCATCTATATTCTTGCAACGTTAAAAACTGACTAGAATCTTCTCTTTTTAAAGATATTTTAGAGGCGTCATGAACATTTGCAATGACTCTTCTTATTGTTCTAATCTCTTGTAATAATTGCTCTTGATAATCATACAAGTTTCTTAATATCAAAGCACCTTCTCTAGCTTCTGGTAATTTAAATGTATCCACATAACTATCAATAGAGTCGTTTGCTTTTGATAAAGCATTTAATAGGGTTTCTTTATTCGGTATTTTTTTATTTTGAATTAATAAATCTGATAAAAGGATCATATGGTTTCCCATTACTTTATTCAAGTTTTTTGAAGCCTTTAAAAAGTTTTTTCGATCTCCAAAAATTTCATCAATCAAGTTATAATCTAAATGTTCTGCTTCTATAAGTTCAAATATATTAATGGTAGAAACAAGAATAAGCAACTGTTTTTCTTCAAATCGCGATCTTCCAGAACGTTTTCTAGCAGTCAATAATATTTCTCTTAAGGTTTCATGCTTTTCATTAATTTGAATTTGAATCGCCAAGGTTTCTTTAAAAATTTCATCACGATTCGTTTTCTTCGTTAATAATTTTGCTCTCAATTTTAAATAAGTTCCTAAGAGAGACAATGTATCTGCCAATAATTGATTCTGCTCTCTTTTTGGAGCCAATTGCTGAATTACAAGAGATACCACTAAATACCAAAAACCACCAATCGCTGAAAAGAGCACTTGCGTAAAAATAGCTTGTGCTGTATCTTTTTGCACTGCAAATGAAATAACCATGGCTAACAAACCAGAAAAAGAGACTAAAGAAGCTCTAAATCCATACACAGAAATGAGGGAAATTAAAAATGAAATTATTGCAATTGCAAACAATAGAAAAACTAAAAATGGTTTTAAAAATAAGATGGTTGCAGTGATGGTACTTGTTAAAGCGATGCTAATTAGTATCGCATTTATTTTACGTTTTTTACTTCCTGGAATATCACCAGACGAATTTAAAATCACCCCAACAGCAACAGCTGGCGCAAATTCAGAATATCCTAAGAAATATAAAATTGCAAAAGGAATTGCAATGGCAATGCCTAACTTAATTCCTCGATCGAAATCAGTTTTTTTTAGAAATAGCCTTAATTCTTTAATTTTGTTTTTCAACGTGCTTTGCAATTAGTTTGCAAAGTTAAGGTAATTGATGAGTATTGAGGACTCTTTTTAAAAACATGATATTTTAAAATAGAGTAGGAGTCCACTTTTTACGATTATCAAAATTAAAAAAGAAGACACTTTCTATGTAGTGAAAAGATGATGAGAATTATATAACCTAAATTTTATACGAAATAAAATCAGTTCATTTTTTTAGGTATTCAATTATAAACTCTATTTGTTATATACGGATGTTGGCATTAGTAATTGTTTAATTCAGATGCTATATTGACCCATTTAACTTTCCATTCTTTCTTTAAATGTTCGCCAGTTGTAAAAAAAAGAAACCTATTGTCTGGTGTTACATATGGATTTCCTTGACCCATATGATTGATTTTATTATTCAGTTTTTTCGTGTTTATCCATCCACCTTTTCCATCATTATAGCTAATCATTAAGTCAAGTTCGTTTCCAATTGAAGCAAAAATTAAATAGTCTTCTTTTGGTGAAACATATGGTGTACATTTTCCAACTTTGGAATTCATTGAGATTGTAATTTTTTCTGCATTTTCAAATTTACCATTCACTTTTTTTGAATGATAAATATCCATTTCGCTATAATCTAAATTACTTGTATGAAAATATAGAGTTTCTGAATTTGTGATTGTTGGATGCGAAACTAATTTGTCTCTTAAGTTTGGGATATCCACATAAATAGGTTCTTTCCATTCTCCATTAACTTTGTCAGATTTCCAAATATGCCAAGTTTCTAAAGTGCCTTTTATATTTGTTGGTCGGGTTGAGCTAAAATAGATAGAATTTCCATCAGGTGAAAAACTCATGCCATGTTCGTTATATTCACTATTAAAAAATGCTTTCTTTGGTTCAGACCAATTTCTGTTCTTCTTTTTTATTACTAAAACATCAAATTTCTCAAAGTTATTATCCGAAATAGTGTAATAATATTCTTTTAAGTCTGTGCTAAATATTCCCTTATGGATAAGTTTGTTTTTAGGAACTAGATCTTGTTTGAATTCAATAGGTATATTGTTCGGAATTTCGTCGGTTAAGAATTGCATTTTAGTATTATCGTTTTCATTTTTACAACTCAAAAAGACAATTGTAAATAGTAAGATGATTTTGAGTTTGTTCATTCTCTCTAATGTCTAGTCCTGAAACACGGCAACAGGTTAAAATTGAATTAAGCTGATACTTTATATACCATATTTGGTGTTTTGAAACCTAAAGATAAGTGTAATCTTATTTCGTTGTATAAATTAATTGCATTTTTTGCAGCTCTCTTTGCGTGTGCAACGTTATCAAAGGTTTGGTCGAGATAAAATTTATCTTTTAAGCACTGGTTTTCTTTCTAGGTGTCAGCATTTTATATTTTCTAAGCATAATAATTAAATATCTCAACCAACTTTATTATTGAGCAATAGAATAAAGTTTACAAAGTTCACTCTTGGTGTGTTTACCTATCGTAAGTTCGGCTAAAATATTTATTTTAAAAGGTTCATTGTAATGTCTAATTACTTTGTCATTTCTATACATAATGTTTAAAATTATATAGCCTTATTTTAGGACGGATCATAATTGTACCCAACCTTTATTTATAAGAATAGTTGCGGGTTTGTTTGCTCCATTTTTCAGGATGAAATCAAAGATAGTAGAAAATCACCAAACTTTGAGTTTAGTTATTAACTGCTATTTTTTATATGCATTGTTACCTGCTGGCTTTACTGGTTGGTATTTTAGTTCTTTACCTTAAATAACATAGTCAATAAATTCTAATCCGCTTATTTTGCAATATTCAATATTCAATAGTTAATTTCCATAATTTCAAAAATTCTATCTTCTTTCTCTAGTTTTAATAAGGCAATGTCTCCGACTTTCTTTTCAGTCAGTATTCTTGCAATTGGAGAAACAAATGAGATTTTCCTTTTAGATACATCAGCTTCATCTACACCCACAATTTGATAGTGTTGAAACTTTATTTCATTCCCGATTTTTAAGGTTACCAATGCACCAAATCGAATTACATTTTGCGGTTGCTTGCTTAAGTTTACTATTTTGGCAGTAGAAATTCGGTTATTTAACAATTGTAATTTTGCGTTTATAAAATTAGAGGATATTCGGCTTTCTTTTTCGTTTGAAATGTCAAGATGCTCTCTTTCATTAATCAATTCTTGTTTTTGAGTTAAAAGTTGATCCATACCAACTTGAGTCATGTAGTTTATTACACCTCTAGGCAAATCCGCTCTAGGTGGTACTATCGGTATTTCTTCTTGATCATCTTCTTTAACAAATCCTCTACTCATGGCTTATTTAGTTTTATTACTCTCTTCTTTATTTAAACTTAAAAATTTTAAACCAAGTGCCAAAAGAACAATTGAAATAGGTAGTATCACAATTTCCCATTTCAGGTTATCGATATTCACAAAGACTACCTCAAGAAATTTTACAAAAAGAATAATGACAATGACTTCGGCTAGCACATTTTTTAAATGGCCAATATTTGGTGTTCTAATCCATTTCAGCACGTTTTTTTCGTCGTCATCTTTTTTATTTGAAATAAATAAAGTGTAAACACCATGTGCAAAAATGAAAAGTACCAAGGCAATTAAAAACGTATCTAAAGATTTTATAAGATAAGTAGTTGCTATATCTGCAGGATGTAGATGTGCCTTATCTTCTGGAATATAATTGAAGATGACAACTCTAAATGCATTAATGGTTTTTAAAGCTCCCACAATAAAAAGCAGTAATGAGCCAAGTAGCGAACCGATAATTGCAGTCCAGCTTATATAACGAAATAAATAGAAAATTTTTTTCATGATTATAAGGTAATTAAAATCTTTTATTAAGACTGTGATTAAAACAATAAAACCCCAGACTGTTCTGGGGTTTTATTTAAAATTTAATTGCTATTAATCAATTAAAAGAATCCCATAGGTTTCTTGTCATAAGAGATCAACATGTTTTTTACAACACGATAATGATCTAAAGCCATTTTGTGGTTTTCACGACCAAATCCAGATTCTTTAACACCACCAAAAGGAGCGTGAGCAGGATAGGTATGATATTGGTTTACCCAAACTCTACCAGCTTGAATAGCACGTGGAACTTGGAATAATTCGTGAGCATCACGAGACCAAACACCAGCACCTAATCCATAAGGCGTATCATTTGCAATTGCAATAGCTTCTTCCGTAGAACTAAAAGTTGTTAAAGCTACAACTGGTCCAAAAATTTCTTCTTGAAAAATACGCATCTTGTTATTTCCTTTTAATACGGTAGGTTGAATGTAATATCCTTCAGAAAGTTCCCCTTCATAGTTTCCAGCATCTCCACCAGCTACAACTTCTGCACCTTCTTCTTTTCCTATTTTAATATAGTCCAAGATTTTGTCGTATTGCGGTTTAGAAACTTGAGATCCAATCATTGTTTCTGGATCTAATGGATTTCCTGTTTTAATTGCTTTTAAACGGACTTTCATTTTTTCAATAAAAAGATCAGCAATATCCTCATGTACTAAAATTCGAGATGGAGCAGTACAAATTTCACCTTGATTTAAAGAGAACATTAATGCACCTTCAATAGCTTTACTAAAGAAATCATCATCGTGATCTGCTACAGATGGGAAAAATACGTTTGGAGATTTTCCTCCTAATTCCATTGTTACTGGAATAATGTTTTCTGCTGCGTTATGTAAAACTTTACGACCAGTTTCTGTAGAACCTGTGAAAGAAAGTTTCGCAATACGTTTAGATGTTGCTAATGCTGCACCAGCTTCTGCTCCAAAACCAGTTACAATATTTAATACACCTGCAGGTAAAATGTCACCAATAAGTTCCATTAATGCAATAACACTAGTAGGTGTTTGTTCTGCTGGTTTTACAACTGCTGTACAACCTGCTGCTAAAGCTGGAGCAATTTTCCAAGCTAGCATTAACATTGGAAAATTCCAAGGAATGATTTCACCCACAACACCAATAGGTTCGTGTAATACGATACTCACTGTGTTTTTGTCGTGTTCAGAAATAGTTCCTTCGTCTGCACGAATAACACCAGCGAAATAACGAAAGTGATCAATACAATAAGGAATATCTGCTGCACGAGATTCACGAATAGGTTTTCCATTATCGATAGTCTCTAAAGTTGCTAAGTATTCGAAATTATCTTCCATTACTTGTGCAATCTTTAATAATGCATTACTACGTTCTGTTGCTGAAGAAGTGCTCCAAGAAGGAAACGCATCATGTGCTGCGTCAAGAGCTAGATCGATATCTTCTTGAGTTGAACGTGCAGCTTGCGTAAATACTTTACCATCTACTGGAGATACGTTATCAAAATACTGACCTTTAACAGGTGCTACGAATTTACCTCCAATAAAGTTCCCATATCTTTCTTTGAATACAGGTTTTGTTACATTTGCCATAATTATAAATTTTTAATTTTTATTATTAAATAATGCTTGCCGAAACAAGCATTGTGTAATTACAGTGCAAATGTACATTGGGCTATTACCTTTCTATTTATTGATATGGTTCAATAACTTATGAAAAAAGGTCAATATAAATATTTATGAAGAGTAAATGTGTTAATAATAACGTAAATAGTTAATTATTAACTTATTGGTATTGTTTGTTTTTAATTATAAATTTCTGTTGGACTAATTCCAAACTTGTTTTTGAAAGCTATACTAAAGTTAGACAGGTTGTTATAACCAATATCTAAATAAATATCTGAAGCTTTTAATTCGCCTCCTTGCAGCAATTCTTTTGCCTTTTGAAGGCGTTTGTCTTGAAACCATTTTCCAGGAGGTTCCTTGTATTCACTTGTAAAATGACGTTTAAAAGTAGATAAACTCATATTACAGAGAAAGGCAATTTCTTCGATTTTTAAATTGGAGTTCACATTACTCTCTACTACTTTTTTAAATGGTGATATCTCTTTTGAGATTAAGGAATGTAAGTAATATTCGAATTGATTACCGTATTTATTGAGTAGATACAGCATGATTTCTTCAAATTTTAAAACCAATAAGGCATCGCTATAACTATGGTTCGTGAAGGTGTTAGACGATAGGGAGTTTATAAAAGCAGCAATATAGTCGTCGTTTTCAATAACGAAATAGGGAACATCTTCTTTATATGGTTTTATATCATTAGTGTATTTAATTAAAAAATCAGTGAGTTTCTTTTCAGAAAAGAAGAAGAGTTTACAGTAGTAAATGGCTTCAGTATCCAGTAATTCTGTCCATAGCCAATTTCCTTTTTTAAGCAACAATGATTGTTCTTTGTTTACTGCAACAGATGTTCCTGCAAAGTGTACTTGCTTTTTTCCTACTTGAAGAAAGCTAAACATATTCATGCCTAAATTCACCTTGCTTTTAACAACATCGGTGGTCATTTTAAAATCGTAAACAAATAAATCGGGACTTTCTTTTTTGTCTTTAATGTAGAGTTCAGGTATGTTTTCTATTGGCATCTATTTTTTTTTTAGCTTGCTACTAATCTCTTGTGTAGTAACTTTTAGTACGCATATCTCTTAAAATTAACGTGATATCTACTTTTTATCTTACTGTTATCCTATAAATATAAGAATTTTTTTAGTGTTTCTTTATAAAAATAAAAATAGGAAAACAAAGAATATATAAACCAAAGCGACACAAATTTTGTTTTAAAATAGAAAAGATGTTATCAGTTCATTTTTCATTTATATAGATATAAATTTTATTTGTAGTATAAATACGTTGTGTGCAGTTTTTACTTCATTAATTTCAGAATTTCATTTTCGATTATTTCATTTTCTGGGTTATATCCAATAAAAGATTTTATAATAATTCCTTTTTGATCAATAAGAAAACTATTGGGTATTGAAGATATGCTATATTGTTTAGAAATTGGATCATTAAAACCTTTTAAATTAGAGATATTTACCCAGTTGATATTGTCTTTTTTAGACGCTTCTCTCCATTTTTCCTTAGCATCTTTTTTATCTAAAGAATAGCTAATTATAATAAAGTTTTCATCTTTATATTTTTTATAAAGTTTAGAAAATTCTTTTTGATTCTGTTCATGACAAGGTACACACCAAGAAGCCCAAAAATCTAATAATATAATTTTTCCTTTAAAATTTGAAATTGATATTTCATTATTATTTAAATCAAGTGCAGTAAAATTTTCAATATAATTACCAACTTTTAATTTCTTTAATTTTTTTTGTTCAAAAAGAATATTACCATTTTTTGAATTCTTTAAATTATGATCTAATAAGTTGTAATATAATTCTAGACTATCTTTTGATACTCCACGAGATAATCTAATCATGTTCTTTAATGAAATTTCATTATTGGGTTTTTGATAAATGAAGTTTATTTGGTCAATTTCAATTATTTTTACTAGCTCATTAAAAATTGAATCATCTTTTCCTTTATTTTCAGGTAAAGATAATTTTCTTTCAAATTCAGCACCGTGTTTTTCCATTATATTACTATATTCAGCTTCAATTTCATTTAATTTACCGCCTTTTACTTCTATAGTATCAAAATATGTTTTTAGCTTGTTTAATGTACCTGTAATGAAAACATCTTCATTTTCAAACCAGATTGGAATATAAGTTATCGTTTTTTTTATAGAATCATTTTTGATTCTAATTTGATATTGTTTTGTGTTTTTACTTTTAGGAACCTTAAACTTAAATGAATTATTAATTACGCTTATTGAATCTATTTTGAAGCTTTTATTTTCAGAATCAATACTATCAAGTATAATTGAAAATTCACCATTCATTTCTTTAAGATTTCCACTAATTGAATCACTTTTAATAATTTCCCTTTTACAGGAATTTGTTATTATAATTAACAGTAGAATAAATATTTTTTTCACAATTTATATTTTTTGTAGTGTCTAACTTTTTGGGGGCAGTTCAAAATCCGCGAGGATTTTCGTAAGTAGGCGATAACCAGCCATTAATTATACACGGCTTAAGTTTGTCTTTTAATAAATTTGGTACTTAATCAGAAAGAATAAAAGAGAGAATTAAGGTTAATTTACACGGTTGAGCCAAGACTCAGACAACACTGATAATCCTCTCTCTTTTCTACTACAATCACGTTCAGTTCTGTGAGACGTTGATCTCGATTTTAAGTTGTTGTGAGTCCAGTAGGTTATTCTTTCATAA